>Ga0209309_10000236_pt1 | contig 72033 bp, 62 predicted proteins | sample COGITO_mtgs_1204_2_FD_184807 | JGI IMG/M metagenome (GOLD analysis project Ga0209309, IMG submission 184807) | Pelagic marine microbial communities from North Sea - COGITO_mtgs_120412 (SPAdes) (version 2) | ecosystem: Environmental > Aquatic > Marine > Epipelagic ... | reverse complement strand
CTATAAATATCATTATTTTTTTTACATTTTATTTCACTTTCAAAACAGAAACGTGTGTTGCATCATAAGGAATGCCTGACTTTGCAATAGCAAAACACTGTTTTAAAAGTTTATTGGAAACTGCTATCAAGGCTAACTTTTTACTTTTCCCTTTGGCGACAACTCGATCATAAATTGCCTTGCAAGATTAGTTATATTTACAAGCATTAAAACTGCACATAAATAGTAGGTTTCTAAATTTTTGGTTTCTTATTTTACGAATTCTTGGGCGTATATAAAAAATAGACATCCCGAAATAATTCGAATAATTACTCAATAAGCAAAACAAAGTATTTTTTTTAAAAAAATGATATTAAAATCGTCAGTATAAGTTGGCGATTTTTTTATGCTTTTTTGTTTCTTTGTAATCCATAAAAAAACTTTATAAACTTTAATAGTTTTAAGGTTTTCTAATCAACATCTTAATTGAATATTCAAAGAACCACATATTTATCATTAGGTACAAACCAAGGCAATAAATTGGAAAACCTACAAAATGCAATTGATTTAATTGCTGATAAAGTTGGTTCGATTCTAAAGGTGTCTTCTGTTTACAAAACTGCTTCTTGGGGTTTTAATAGCGATGATTTCTTTAATATTTGTATTAAAGTAACGACCATTTATCCACCAGAAAAATTAATGCAACTTCTTTTACATATTGAAACAGCATTAGGAAGAAAAAGAAAAGATACTACAGCATATGCTGATAGAAATATTGATATTGATATTTTACTCATTGAGAATGAAATTATCTTTTCCAAAAACTTAATGGTTCCCCATTCAAAAATGTTGGAGCGTAAGTTTGTGTTAGTTCCTTTGGCTGAAATTGCAAGTGCTGTAATTCATCCTATAGAAAAAAAAGAATTGGTAGTTTGCTTGCAAAATTGTACTGATACTTCAGAAATTTCTTTGGTGAATGAAAAACTAAAAAGACCCATTCCTATTACAGAAAAGTATAATTATATAGCTATTGAAGGGAATATTGGTGCAGGAAAAACATCGTTGGCAAATTTAGTTTCAGATGAGTTTAATGCAAAATTGATTTTAGAACGTTTTGCTGACAATCCTTTTTTACCAAAATTTTACGAAGATAAAGAGCGTTATGCTTTTCCTTTAGAAATGAGTTTTCTGGCAGATCGTTATCAACAATTATCTGATGATTTAGCTCAATTAGATTTGTTTAAAAACTTTGTAGTTTCTGATTATTACATTTTTAAATCGTTGATTTTTGCTCAAATTACATTGCAAAAAGAAGAGTATAAATTATACAGAAAAATGTTCGATTTAATGTATAAAGAAATTACAAAACCAGATTTATATGTGTATTTGTATCAAAATACAGATCGTCTTTTAGAGAATATTAAAAATCGTGGTAGAGATTATGAGCAAAATATTCAACCAGATTATTTGCAAAAAATTCACGATGGTTATAAAAGTTTTATCAGCACACAACAAAACTTGAACGCCTTAATTATTGATGTTTCAGAAATTGATTTTGTTCACAATCCAGAAGATTATGAAGACGTTATCAATCAAATAAAAAAGGCGTAAAAATTTATTTTTTAAGTTCTAATTTTTCTGCAAAATAATCACAAAAATCTTTCATGGTTGCTCCCATTTTTGCATCATCTGTAGCTCTTTCAAAAGATTCTGCCATAGAAACTAAAGTTTGATGATAAAACTGTTTCATTTCATCTACTGGCATATCTTTAGTCCACAAATCCATACGTAACGTATCTTTTTTCTTGTGATCCCAAACAGAAATCATGACTGCTTTAGTAGGTTCTTGATTAATTCCACCATCAATTGCACTCCAAGAAATTTCTTCTGGAACTTTATTTTCGTCTAAACCAATTTTAAATTTTACTTCTGAATTATGCTTTACTGACATTACTTTTTCGGTTTGTATTTAGATTTTTTGAAGATTTCCTCTTCCTCCATTTTTAATAATTCTTGCAAAGATACATCATTATGTTTCATGAAAGAATTCACAATTTGCCAACCCATCCAAACTCCAATTCTTCCTGGAGAAAAATCATCTTGATTCATATAAAATTTAGAAAAAGGAGCAATTTCTATAAATCTTTGATTCAACTTTGTATCTGTACTAAATAAAATTTTTCGGTCTATAAAATACATCCAAACTTCTTCTTCATTTGCTTTTGCCCAATTTAATTTATCTTCTGAATACCCGATTTTATTTCTTTCTGAAACTCCTGGCAAGTAGGCATCTAACAAATACATTTTTTTTCCTTCAAATATTATTTTTGAAATAAAATTCCTGTTCGTATTTGAGTACAATTGTTTTTCTATAATCGCATTTGCAACATCTACTATAATATGTTCTTTGGTATTATTTTCCTTAATATATGCTGGATAATCTCCATAAAAAGGATGATTTTTCCCAAGATAAACATCCAACGAAATTAGCAGTAAACTATCAGCATAAATAACCCTACTCTCATAATCGATATTACTTAACATCGTTATTACAGATGGTGCTTTAAATTTTGGATTGTAATATTTTACATGTTTAAAAAGTGAGGTTAATTGCTCCTCTTCCTTCGAAATATCTTGATATATTTTTTGTGATTCAGCAAATAATTCTTGCTCTTCAGCATCTTTAATTTTCACGAATGATAAACTGTCTGTAAATACTTCTGGAAATAAATATGGATATTTTAACTTTACAGCTGGCAAAGTTTGTTTATTAGCACTGTAAAAATCTACATCATATCTATTGATGGAAAAATCGACATTTATGTTAGAAACATCAATTTTAGGTTTATTTTTATCAGAACAAGAAAAAAGTAGACATAAAACAATCAATACAGCAAAAGGAAATCTCATAATATTTGTATCTTGGTAACTCAGTTTAAGAACGATAAAAATACTAAAATAGTTTATAAATGAACACCGAAAAAGTATCTGAATATATAATAAATTGGTTAAAAGAATATGCAACAAAAGCCAATGTAAATGGTTTTGTTGTAGGTGTTTCTGGTGGAATTGATTCTGCCTTAACCTCTACTTTATGCGCAAAAACAGGTTTAAAAACGTTGTGTGTAGAAATGCCAATTCACCAAGCAGCAAGCCAAGTTTCAAGAGCTGAAGAGCATATTAAACAATTAAAAAACAATTTTGAAAATGTGAGCGAAGTTAGAGTTGATTTAACTGCCACTTTTGAAAATTTTAAAAGTGAAGTTCCTGTTGTTAAAGATACAGCAAAAGTTGATTTATCTTTAGCAAATACAAGAGCTCGTTTAAGAATGACGAGTTTATATTATTTGGCAGGCATCCATGGTTTACTAGTTGCAGGAACAGGGAATAAAGTTGAAGATTTTGGCGTTGGTTTTTACACAAAATATGGTGATGGAGGTGTAGATTTAAGCCCAATTGCAGATTTAATGAAATCTGAAGTGTATGAATTAGCGGCTTATTTAGGTGTGCCAAATTCAATTCAAAAAGCGGCTCCTACAGATGGTTTGTTTGGGGATAGCAGAACAGATGAAGACCAAATTGGTGCTTCTTATGATGAATTAGAATGGGCAATGAAAATGCAATATGCAGGTAAAAAAGCTGATGAATTTTCTGGACGAAATTTAGAAGTGTTTAAAATTTACACAAGATTAAATCGCATAAATCAGCATAAAATGGTTGCAATTCCTGTTTGTGAAATTCCAGACGAGTTACAATAAATTTGCAGCAACCATTATTTTTTTTTATTCTCATATACGCTTTCTTTTTACTGCCTCTATAAATTTCTAAGGGTAATAAAACAAAAAGAACTATAATCTTTATGATTTTGAAAAATTGTGTCATTTTAAGTTGTTGTCTATTTATTAGACGTAATTCTAATTAAATGTCACATTTAGTAATTATATAGTGTTAATTATATTAATTTTAGAGACAAAAAAATGCCTTAACAATTTCTGTTAAGGCATTTTGATTAGATTTTTGTTTGGCTATTTATTATAATAAATTAGCTGAAATCATCAATTTTTTTATTCTCATATATGCTCTTCTTTTAGATCCTTTTGAAATTTCGAAAGGCAAGAAAATAAATAGCTGAATGATTTTTAAAATTTGCAATACTCTTTTCATAATTTTTTTTTTAATTCTTTCTAGCATTGTAAATATACAAAAAAAGAAATAAACACCTCTTTTTGAGCATATAGGAAAAACACCCTAATTTAAAATTAGTAGTATTTATATTTTTTTTTGATATAATGATTGAAATATGTTGTTTAAAGCTATAATAAATTAGCTGAAATCATCAATTTTTTAATTTTTAGTGAAGCTCTTTTTTTAGAACCATTAGAAATATCGAATGGTAATTTGAGAAATAACTGAACAATTTTTAAGATTTTGAATACTTTTTTCATGATTTTTTTTTAATTCCTTTTCAATGGCAAAAATAGTCAAATAGTAAGATATATTTTAAATAAAAATCAATTCAAGTGTGTTTTTGAAGAAAAAGCAATATGTTCACTTATAAATTATAGAGTTTGCTAAATTTAGCTGATATATTGTTTAATTTGATAATTTTTAAACAATTATACTACTCTATTGAGTTTTTCGAAAAGACGAATTTTAAGACTCGTATAATTTTTAATCGTCTCTAAATCAATCGCTATTGAAGCATCTTCTGTTGCTTCTTTCATGAGCTCTTCAATTTTTTTGCCAATTAAAATTCTACGTAAATTAAAAACGGCATCATTAACAGCTTTGCTTAAAACCTCTATGGCTTGAGTAACGAAAATATTTTGTGCCTCCCAATTACTTAATTGATGTTTTTCTTCATCCATTAAAATAGAAGTCACTGTATTTGCAATATTTGGGTTTTTGCTGTGAATTAGTTTGTCAATTTCTAACTTTTGAGATTGGTTTAATTGGTGAATAATATCCGTATAAATTTCTTGAAAAATAGTGTTTGAAAACTCTATTTCATCATCTTGCAAATGCAAATAAATTTCTGATGAAACTGTATTTTGATATTTTCTTAAGGTAATTTTTTCCCTTCCATTATCGTCTACATTTGTAATTTCCTCAACAAAATCTACCTCTTCATTACCATACAATAATAAAATTCTAATAATTTCTTGTTCTAAAATAGTAAGCTGATCTATTTTGTCTGCAAGTAATCCTTGCCCTCCTTTAACAACTCCCATTGCTGCTTGCTCCTGTTCATAAAAATATTCAGGAGGTGGTTCATTTGGATCTACATTAGGATTTGGATTCGTATTTGTGTTTTGCTTCGTATTTGAACTAGGATTAGAATTATTATAAGAACTTGTTTTATTTTTTTGTGTAGCGTCTTTCTTTAAAATTTGCGCTAATTCACTAAACAAAACACGTTCTGAAATTTCCATAATTCTAGAACATTCTTGCACATAAACTTCACGTTGAATAGAATCTGGAATTTTAGAAATACTAGCAACAATATCTCTAATTACTGTTGCTTTTTTTATAGGATCGTTATTAGAATCCTTTAATAATAAAGACACTTTAAAGTTGATAAAATCTTGAGCAGCCGTTTCTAAAAACTCTTTTAATTCTGTTTCTGAATGTGCTTTTGCAAAACTATCAGGATCTTCACCATCAGGAAATTGAACCACTTTTACGTTCATTCCTTGCTCTAAAATTAAATCGATTCCACGAATGGAAGCTCTAATTCCTGCTGCATCACCATCAAATAAAACAGTAATATTTTTTGTTAATCTGTTTACTAACCTAATTTGATCAGAAGTTAACGCAGTTCCTGAAGAAGCAACTACATTCTCAACTCCAGATTGATTGAAAGAAATAACATCTGTATAGCCTTCTACTAAAAAACAATTATCCTGTTTTGCAATTTCTTTTTTAGCTTGATAAATTCCATACAAAATTTTACTTTTATGATAAATATCGCTTTCAGGTGAATTTAAATATTTTGCAGCTTTTTTATCGACCTTTAATATACGACCACCAAAACCTAAAATTCTACCAGACATAGAATGTATAGGAAACATAACTCGTCCTTTAAAACGATCAAATTGCCTGTTTTCTTTTACAATTGATAAACCTGTAGAAGCTAAATATTTTAAATCGTAGCCTTTTTCTAACGCTGCTTTTGTAAAATTATCCCACTCATCTAAACAATATCCTAAATCGAATTTTTGAATAGTTTCATCTGTAAAACCACGTTCTTTGAAATAGCTTAAACCAATTGCTTTGCCTTGATTGGTGTTCAGCATTAAATTATGAAAATAGTCTTTCGCAAAATTAGAAACCAGATACATGCTTTCACGCTCATTTACTTGCGCTTTCTGCTCATCTGTTTGTTCAGTCTCTTCAATTTCTATATTGTATTTTTTAGCCAACCATTTTAAGGCTTCTGGATATGAAAAATGTTCATGTTCCATTAAAAAGGAAACTGAGTTCCCTCCTTTTCCTGTAGAAAAATCTTTCCAGATTTGTTTTACTGGTGATACCATAAAAGAAGGCGATTTTTCATCCGTAAACGGACTTAATCCTTTAAAATTACTACCTGATTTTTTTAGTTGTACAAATTCACCAATCACTTCTTCCACTCTCGCAGATTCAAAAACTCGGTCTATGGTACTTCTAGATATCATTTAAATTTAATTTATTAAAGAATACAAATATAGTAAGAAGTTCGTCTTATAAAAACAAAGACCTCACAGGTTTTGAAAACTTGTGAGGTCTGAAAATATATTTTATAACTTTATTTTTGGGTTTGCCATTTGCGTTAAGGATTGAGCAATTGTTTGAGCTCTTTTTTGTTTTTCACAAAAAAAGCGAGTGCCTTTCGACTTTGCTCAAGATAAACTCCAGCCTGACCTTTAGGGAACGCCCAAAAAAAGCTAAGAAGCTGCTTTTAACTTCTTTAACGTTGTATTTGTTAATTTTGCTTCTGCATATTCTTTGGTAACATTTAATTCTTTATCATCAGAACTTGGTAAATCGAACATGGCATCTGTAAATATAGCTTCGCATAAAGAACGTAAACCTCTTGCTCCCAATTTATACTCTACTGCTTTACCAACAATGTAATTTAAAGCATCTTCTTCGATTGTAAAATCAACATCATCCATCTTAAACAATTTTGCATATTGCTTAATAATTGAATTTTTTGGTTCTGTTAAAATTGCACGTAAAGTTTCTGCATCTAAAGGATTCATGTAACTTAAAACAGGCAAACGACCAATAATTTCTGGAATTAAACCAAACGCTTTTAAATCTGATGGAATAATATATTGCAATAAATTACCTTCATCTATTTTATCATCTGCTAAAGAAGCTGCAAAACCAACTGCTTGTCTGTTTAAACGTTTGCTGATAATTCTTTCGATTCCTGAAAATGCACCTCCAGCAATAAATAAAATCTCTTTTGTATCTACTTCAATAAATTTTTGCTCTGGATGTTTTCTACCACCTTTTGGAGCTACATTTACAACAGTTCCTTCTAATAATTTTAATAAAGCTTGCTGAACACCTTCACCAGAAACATCTCTAGTGATAGAGGGATTATCTCCTTTTCTGGCAATTTTATCAATTTCATCTATAAAAACGATTCCTTTTTCAGCTTTTGCAACATCATAATCTGCGACTTGCAATAACCTACTTAAAATGCTTTCTACATCTTCACCAACATAACCTGCTTGTGTTAAAACAGTGGCATCAACAATTGAAAAAGGAACGTTTAACATTTTTGCAATTGTTTTTGCAACCAATGTTTTTCCTGTACCAGTTTCACCTACCAAAATAATGTTCGATTTTTCGATTTCTACATCATCTTCGTCATTATCTTTAGTTTGCAATAAACGTTTATAATGATTATAAACTGCAACTGCCATTGCACGTTTTGTTTCTACTTGCCCAATAATATATTGATCTAAAAAAGCTTTAATTTCCTGTGGCTTTTTTAAAATTAAATCTTTAGACAAACCGTCTGTTTTTGCATCAGAGACTTCTTCTTCTACAATTCCATGAGCTTGTTCTATACATTTATCGCAAATATGGGCATCCATTCCTGCAATTAGCAAATCTGTTTCTGCTTTTTTTCGTCCGCAAAACGAACACTCTAAATTCTCTTCTTTCGACATTTTCTTTCGCTTTTTGCTTTTCGCTAATCGCCTTTCGCTCTCAACTTTATGTTTTAAACTATTTTTAGCCAATTGCAAATAGCAAATTAGCCAAAAGCCTAAAAATTATTTTCTCACTAAAACTTCATCAATCATTCCATATGCTTTAGCTTCATCAGCTTTTAGCCAATAATCTCTATCAGAATCGTTGTGAACTTTTTCTATTGATTGTCCTGAATGCTTTGAAATAATTGCATATAATTCATCTTTTAACTTTAATATTTCTCTTGCAGTAATTTCAATATCAGACGCTTGTCCTTGAGCACCACCTAAAGGTTGGTGAATCATAATTCTAGAATGTGGCAAAGCAGAACGTTTTCCTTTTGCTCCTGCACACATTAAAACTGCACCCATAGAAGCAGCCATTCCTGTACAAATTGTTGCAACATCTGGTGTTATAAATTGCATTGTATCATAAATACCCAAACCTGCATAAACACCTCCTCCAGGAGAATTTATATAAATTGAAATATCTTTTGTTGAATCTGCACTTTGTAAAAACAACAATTGTGCTTGTACAATATTTGCTACTTGATCGTTAATTCCTGTACCAAGAAATATAATTCTATCCATCATTAAACGTGAAAAAACATCCATTTGGGTGATGTTCATTTGACGCTCTTCCATAATATTTGGCGTTAATCCTGTTGGAGTAACTGCACTTTTTAAAGTGTCATAATGTAAGCTATTAATTCCATGGTGATTTATAGCGAAGTTTTTGAACTCTTTTCCGTAATCCATTTCGTGATTCTATTTTAAGTTTAATATTGTAAAGGTAAGAACTATTCTCTTAATATTTTGTTAGAGTTTTTGAACCAAAGAACCTGAATTTTTCAATTCAGGTTCTTGATTCTTTTTATCTTTTTTGAAACAAAAATTAAAGAAGTTGTTCTTTTGTTAAAGAAACAAATTCCTTTTTTTCTACAAAGATAATTATTGCTTGTAAGCTTCTTTAATAAACTCTTCGTAAGAAACTTCTACTGTTTTAAAGTTGATGTTTTCTTTGAAGAATGTAATTAATTTTTGACTCATTAATTGTGCTTGTAATTTTTGAGCTTCTTCTTGATTTTGTAAAATTCTACCTGCAATTTCATCCAATTCTTTTTCTTCTGGATTCATGTTACCAAATTGCGCCATTTGCTGACGGATAAAAACCTTAGCATACTCTACCAATTCTTTATAGTCTAGTTTGATGTCATTATCTTTCATCAACTTTCCTTCAATTAATTGGTAACGTAAACCTTTTTCAGATTTTTCAAATTCAGCAGCAGCTTCTTCAGCTGTTAATTCTTTTTCACCAGCAGTTCTTAACCACTTTTTTAAGAATTCAGCAGGTAAATCAAATTTTGTGTTTTCAATTAAATATTCTTGAACAGCAGTTAATACAAACTGATCTGCTTGTTGTTGAAACTGCTTTTCAGCATCTTCTTTAATTTTATCTTTTAATTGAGTTGCAGTTGTAACACTACCATCAGCAAATAATTTATCAAACAATTCTTGATCTAATTCTGCAGGTTCAGTTTCAGTAATATCTTCAACAGTAAACGTTAGTTTAATATCTAAATCGTGAATTTCATCATGAGCAACGCCTAAAATTTGTTGTAATTTATGGTCGTTTTCAAATAATTTCTTTGATTCTAATTCAATAACATCACCAACTTTAGCTCCTGTAATTTTATCTTGGTTTTTCTTACCTTCTAAATCAGTAACTAAAAAAGTTCCTTTTTTGTCAATTTCTTTTTCCTCGTTTACAAAAGTTCCTGTAACATTTGCATCTTTAGTAGCTTCTTCAATTGGGCTAACTTTTCCATAACGAGTTTGAATATTCTTAACTTCTTCGTTAATTAACTCCTCTGTAGCAACAATATTATATTGCTTAATTTTATTTTTTGCTGATAAATCCACCTTAAATTCTGGTGCTAAACCAATTTCGAATTCAAATGTAAAAGTATCTGCATTCCAGTTAAAATCTTCGTTAATTCTTGGAATAGGATTTCCTAAAATATCTAACTTTTCTTCTTGTAAAAATTTGTTTAAGGAAGCTTGTAAAAGTGTATTTACTTCATCTATCATGATAGATTTTCCATACTGCTTTTTAATCATTCCCATTGGCACTTGCCCTTTTCTAAAACCAGGAATGTCTGCCTTTTTGCGATAATCTGTTAACTTTTCTGTTACTTTTGCTTGATAATCGTCTGCAACAATATCAATTTTAATAACTGCGTTTAACGCATCTACATTTTCTTTTGTAATATTCATTTCTTATTATCTCTAGTTCTTAAAAAATCGACTGCAAAATTAATCAATTTTATTAACCCTACAAAAGTTTAAATTGTTCAATTACAGTCAATTTTGTTTCATTATATAAAAAAAGAGCGATAAAAGCGAAATTTATAATCGCAAAGTAAATGGACTTCATAAAAAAATTGAGTCTTAAAAATTACACAGTAAAAATTATATTTAGTTTAAGGCAGCTTAATTAAATGAATCTGTTTATTATGATTTAAAAAAACAATTGTAATAGTTTAAAATTCTATATGCTATTGATAAAGAAATGAAAATCTTTCATTATTTTTATAGTGTGTTTAAATCTTCAATTTGAATTTTAAAAATTCGGATTTGCAACTTCTATTTAGTCGAAAAACAACCATGAATAAATATATAGACATCATAAAAAACTCGTATTCCAGTTATTGGAATTATATTCAAAAATCTGTTTTGATGGATTTGAATTGGGAAAATTATTTCTACGGATTAATTATCATTTCTTTAGTAGTTTGGGGTTTAGAAGCTATTTTTCCTTGGCGAAAAAATCAATCTTTGTTTCGTAAAGATTTTTGGTTAGATACTTTTTATATGTTCTTTAATTTCTTTTTATTGAACTTAATTGTGTTGATTGCCTTATCAAACTCTGCTGCAGAAATTTTTAATGATGTTTTAGGTTTGGTAGGTTTATCTGTATCCAGTTTTCAATTATTAGACTTAAATTCTTTACCCTTTTTTATACGAATTTTCATCTTTTTTATTGTGGTTGATTTTGTGCAATGGTGGACCCATAGATTGTTACACAGAGTTGAATTTCTTTGGAATTTTCATAAAGTACATCACTCTGTAAAAGAAATGGGTTTTGCAGCACATTTACGTTATCACTGGATGGAACCTGTAGTTTACAATTCCCTGAGATATATTCCTTTGGCAATTATTGGCGGATTTTCTGCAAAAGATGTTGCGTTTGTTCACTTTTTTAATATTACAATTGGGCATTTAAATCATGCAAATATTAATTGGGATTATGGTTGGTTGAAATACATTTTTAACAACCCTAAAATGCATATTTGGCATCACTCAAAAGAATTGCCAGCTGAAAGAAAATTCGGTGTAAACTTCGGTTTAACTTTAAGTATTTGGGATTATATTTTTAAAACGAATTACATTCCACATTCTGGAAGAGATATAGAAATTGGTTTTAAAGGTGATGAAAATTTCCCAAAAGGATTTTTAGAACAAGAAATGTATCCTTTAGGGAAGAAATAAATTTTTAGAAATCTGAAGGTTAGCAAACAATTCTAGCCCTGATTGAAACGACATCCTTTTTAATTGTTTTTAAACAAACTTAATTGCTTACTAATAAGAGATTGCCACAGTTTACAAAAAAGTAAACTTCGCAAAGACGAAATTAAAAAGATATAGTGGAAAGCAGGAAATAGCTTCAAATAAAAAAAACCTTCTTGATTTCTCAAAAAGGTTCTTATTTATTTTTATAATTTGTATTAGCTACTTTTTCTTTTTAGTGGTAGAATTTTAAAGACTAAACTAATGCCAAATGCACTAACAACTCCCATTAAAAAATCAAAGAAACCATCATATTTAAAAGTTTTCTCCCAAAATAAACCTAAGGACAATCCTGCAATTGCAATTAATAATCCTATGATTTGACTTTTATTCATGTTGATTTTATCTTGTTTCTTGTCTCAAAAAAATCCTGATTCTAATTAATCATTCAACTTTAAAACAGCCATAAATGCTTCTTGAGGAATTTCTACATTCCCAACTTGACGCATTCTTTTCTTACCTTTTTTCTGCTTTTCTAATAACTTACGTTTTCTAGAAATATCACCTCCATAACATTTTGCAGTAACATCTTTACGCAAAGCTTTGGTGGTTTCTCTTGCTATAATTTTAGCACCAATTGCAGCCTGAATAGGAATATCAAACTGTTGTCTTGGAATTAATTCTTTTAATTTCTCAACAATTTTTTTACCAATCATAAAGGCATTATCTGCATGTAAAAGCGCAGAAAGTGCATCTACAGGTTGTGCGTTTAGTAAAATATCTACTCTTACTAATTTCGATTCTCTCATTCCTATTGGATGATAATCGAAAGAAGCATATCCTTTAGAAACGGTTTTTAAACGATCGTAAAAATCAAACACAATTTCTGCCAAAGGCATTTCAAAAATCAACTCAACTCTTTGTGTTGTTAAATACGTTTGGTTGATGATTTGTCCTCTTTTTTCGATACACAAACTCATTACTTGCCCAACAAAATCGGATTTTGTAATAATACTTGCTTTTATAAAAGGCTCTTCTACTCTATCTAATCTTGATGGATCAGGCAAATCTGTTGGGTTGTTCAACAAGATTAATTCCTCTGGATTTTTCTTTGTATAAGCGTGGTAAGAAACGTTAGGAACTGTTGTAATTACAGTCATATTAAACTCACGTTCTAAACGTTCTTGAATAATTTCCATGTGTAACATTCCAAGAAAACCACATCTAAAACCAAAACCTAAAGCTGCAGAACTTTCTGGTTGAAAAACCAAAGAAGCATCATTTAATTGCAGTTTTTCCATAGAACTACGCAATTCTTCATAATCTTCTGTATCTACAGGATAAATACCTGCAAAAACCATTGGTTTTACGTCTTCAAAACCATCAATAATTTCTTTTGTTGGGTTTGCAAAATCTGTAATAGTATCACCTACTTTTACTTCTTTTGCAGTTTTAATTCCTGTAATTAAATAGCCAACATCACCTGTTTTTACAGATTTTTTTACAACTTGTGTTAGTTTTAAAGTACCAACTTCATCTGCAAAATAATTTTTACCTGTAGCAACAAATTTTATTTCTTGTCCTTTTTTAATTTCGCCATTAAAAACTCTAAAATAAGTTTCAATTCCTCTGTAAGAATTATATACAGAATCGAAAATTAAGGCTTGTAATGGAGCATCAGGATCTCCTTTTGGAGCAGGAATTTTATTGATAATCGCTTCTAAAATATTATCGACACCAAAACCTGTTTTTCCACTTGCATGAATAACATCTTCTGGGTTACAACCTAATAAATCTACAATATCATCTGTTACTTCTTCTGGATTTGCAGAAGGTAAATCTACTTTATTTAGTACAGGAATAATTTCTAAATCATTCTCTAAAGCCAAGTATAGGTTAGAAATTGTTTGTGCTTGAATACTTTGTGCTGCATCAACAATTAGCAAAGCACCTTCACAAGCTGCAATAGATCTTGAAACTTCGTAAGAGAAATCTACGTGACCTGGAGTATCAATTAAATTTAAAATATATTGCTCTCCATTATGTGTATAATCCATTTGAATTGCGTGAGATTTTATGGTAATTCCACGTTCACGCTCCAAATCCATACTATCTAACAGTTGCTCTTTCTTTTCACGAGCAGTTACAGTTCCAGTAAAATCTAGCAACCTGTCTGCTAATGTACTTTTACCATGATCAATATGAGCAATAATGCAAAAATTTCTAATGTTCTTCATCCTTCTATACTTCGTTTACCACTAATGGTTTGCAAAGATAGTTAATAAAGTAATCGTTTAAGAATGTATTAAGTTGGTTTTTTTAGATAAAAGTTACTCCAACACAATTGCTATGTATGTAATAAAATTTAAGCGCGTATTTTTTTGTAGAAAATATGATATATTAAGTACGCAAATAACAACCAAAAACATAAAATTATAAGGTGGCTTTTTAATGAAATTTGCTGTTCTAAAATAAGTCTTGAATACATAAAAAACTGAATTACTGCAAATAAGGACCAATTCAAGTATCTAAATGTATACGTTCCTTTTTTATTTTTTGATATTCTTTTTAGATAAATCCAAATGCCACTTGCAGCTAAATAACAAATTAAGCTTCCAAAAATAAACCAAATTGCTTTTGTGAATAAACCTCCAAAATATCCAAAATGAATTGGATCTATCAAATTATTAAAAGTCATTAAAGAATTGGTTTCTGTAGCTTTTTGCAAAAATAATACAGTATTCGTTTTTGCATCTATGACAACTCTATTGGCTCTATATCTTGCTAATTTTGCGTTAGAATCCCCTCTAACTTCTATTGTTTTATAGTCTTCAGAAATCACGAAAGAGCCAAATGTAAAATTTGGGATTTCTCTTTTAGCAATTTCAATAGCATGATCATAATCTAAACTGTAGGAGAAATTTTCAACATCAGTAGTACTCATGGAAATGTTTTCAATCTCTTTATCATCAATAAAATCTGCAATCGAAAATAAATTAGCTCTTTTCAGTAAATACCAAATTGCAGATACCGAAAACAGCATGATAAAAGGAATTGACCAAACTGCAAATGTTTTATGTAAATTTTTGGTATAGGCTAAAGTGTTATTTTTCTTGCCAATATTTAAATAGTGTTTTCTTTTATTTCTGATAAATTTTAAACCACTTATTAAAGAACCCAACAATAAAAAGCCAAAAAACAACACAATGTAATTCCCAATATCTGTAGGAATAAATAAATTATAATGTAAATCTCTAAAAAAACGTTGAATTGTTCCAGAAGAACTTCCCTGTATTTTTCCTGAATAAGGATTTGCAAAAACATATAAAATAGCGCCTTTTTCATTTTCTAAATGAATAATATCTACTAAATAATCTTCTCTTGATTTTTCCCAGAAAGTAATCTGTTGATTAGGAAAATCTGTTTTTAGTTGTTTTAAAATTTCATTTTTTGAAGCCAACTCTTTTTGCGGACTTGCTCTCATTTCAGTATTAAAAACCCAATCTAATTCATGACTAAAAACAGCTACAGTACCAGAAAAACAAACAATAAAAAAAATAATGCTTAGCTGAACTCCTATCCAACTATGTATTGCAAAATAATCTTTCTTTTGAAGTTTTATCATCTGTTAAGAAAATCGAATATATTACGATTTTGAACAAAGAAACATTTTAAAAATAAACTCGATAAATTAAAGATGTTAAAGTATTCTAAATTTTTAAAACTTGAATTTTAATACCTTTTTTCTTTCAATATTATTGAAAAATGTGGCGATTTTTAAAAGAAAATCTTAAAAAACCAAATGGTAATTCTAATGGATATAAAGAAATACCATCAAAAAAAAACACCTTTATAAGTTGTGATGATTGGAAAAGAAAAAAAACTGAATCCTATAAGATGAAGTAATTGCGGATTTAGAATAATTGTAAAATACGCTTTAAAAGAAATAAGATAGATTGAATTTCACTCTACCTTATTTAGATTTTTGAATTCTTAATAATCTCTATTCAACTCTGCAATAGCGACTTTAAATTCTTCTTTATTTATTTTATCATCACCAGATTTATCATATCCTTTTATCATTTCACCTGCAACCAAACCTCTCAAAAAGCTATTTACGCCTGCTTCTTTTAGTAAATCTTTGATTTCATCTTTGTTTAAAGAACCATCTTTGTCTTTATCAAAAGCCGCAAATGCATCTTCTGAAGATTTAAATTTGGTTGAAATTAATATGTGAATATCTTTTAAAATATTTTCTTTTGCACCCATTTTATATTTCTTTAAATTTTGTTTTACTCTTTTATTCCTGATTCTTTGATGGCTTCTTGAAACTCATCCCAACTTACTAAATTATCATTATTTTGGTCGAAGCTTTTCATCATAAATTCGGCAACTAAACCTCTTATTAACGAACTAACTCCAGCTTCTTTTAATAAAATTTTAAAATCAGCTTTTGTCAAAAAACCATCTTTATCACTATCATAATAATTAAACGCTTCTTTAGGATTCGTAAATTTACTACGCATCAAGCTTTCAATATTTATGAGTATTTTTTCTTTTGTCCAAGCCATATTAGTCTTGCCATTCTGCAATAAACAAATTGGTATCTCTTCCACCTCCATTATTCCTATTTGATGAAAAAGCTAACTTTTTTCCATCATTAGAAAACACTGGAAATGCATCAAAAGTTTCTCCATGAGTTACTCTTTCTAAGTTTTTACCATCTAAATCTATCAAATATAAATTGAAAGGAAAACCTCTTTCTGCTTCAAAATTCGAAGAAAATAAAATCTTTTTTCCTGAAGGATGAAAAAACGGACTCCAATTGGCGTTTCCTAAATCTGTTAATTGTCGTAATTCAGAACCATCTGCATTACAAATATAAAGTTCCATTTCTGTTGGCTCTACCAAACCTTCTGCTAACAAATCTTTGTAGGCTTTTATTGCTTCTGGAGTTTTAGGTCTAGAAGATCTAAAGATAATTTTGCTTCCATCAGGAGAGAAAAAAGCACCTCCATCATAACCCAATTCATCTGTAATTTGTTTCACATCAGAACCATCAATATTCATGGTATATAATTCTAAATCACCACTTCTGGTTGATGTAAAAACAATTTTGTCACCTTTAGGCGAAACTGTTGGTTCTGCATCATAACCAACTTCGTTCGTTAATTGTTTTACAATATTTCCTTCTAAATCTGCCATAAAAATATCGAAACTATCATACACAGGCCAAATGTATTTTCCGTTTTTACGTAAAGGTACATCTGGACAATTATCATCTACCAAATGTGTAGAAGCGTAAATAATATGTTTGTTATCTGGTAAAAAATACGCACATGTTGTACGTCCTTTTCCTGTAGAAATCATTGGTGGCATTTTGTCTTTAAAATTCTCATTTGCATTCATTAAAAACATCTGATCACAACTTACATTCCAATTTTTATAATTCGATTGAAAAACCAATTGTTTGTCGTCAAAACTCCAATAAGCTTCTGCATTATCTCCACCAAAAGTTACTTGTTTTATACTTTTAAAATGCACTTCTTCAGGATAAATTAAAGAGTCTTTTGCAATTGTTTTTTCTTCTGAATTATTTTCAGATTGTTTTTTATCATTTTTACATGAAAGCATCAATAATGCCAATACAAGTAAAGAAAGTAATCTCATTTTGTTTTATATTTTTTAACTTTACAAAAATAATATTATCCTTATGAAAAACATCTTATTTTTTATCTTTTTGAGCATTTTAATTTCTTGTAAACCAGAAACAAACCAAGAAAATCGAATTAAAGAAGATGTAACATTTTTAGCTTCGGATGAATTAGAAGGAAGACAAACAGGAACTGAAGGCGAAAAAAAAGCTGCTGCTTATATTTCAAATCGCTTCAAGGAATTAAATTTACAACCAAAAGGAACTCAAAATTATTTACAGCCTTTTTCTTTTAGACCAAAAACAAACCCTCATGATGAAGTTAAATTTGATGTAAATGGAGATGGAACCATTACAGGAAATAACGTCGTTGGTTTTTTAGATAATAAAGCAGAAAACACCATTATAATTGGTGCACATTATGATCATTTAGGTTTTGGTGGTGAAGGTTCTTTGTATAGAGATTCTATAAAAGCAATTCACAATGGAGCTGATGATAACGCTTCTGGAATTGCAGTTTTACTAAACTTAGCAGCAAAATTAAAAGTAAAAAACACCAATAACAATTATCTATTTATTGCTTTTTCTGGTGAAGAAATGGGGCTTTTAGGATCTAATTATTTCGTTAAAAATCCAACAATCGATATCAAAAAAGCATCTTATATGATTAATATGGATATGGTTGGTAGAATGAAAAAAGATTCTTCTTTGGCAGTTTATGGAACAGGGACTTCGCCAATTTTTAAGCAAGTTTTAAAATCTCATAATGAAAATTTCAGATTGGTTCAACAAGAATCTGGAGTTGGCCCAAGTGATCATACAAGTTTTTATTTAGCTGATATTCCTGTTTTACATTTTTTTACGGGTCAGCATGAAGATTATCATAAACCAGGAGATGATTCAGAAAAACTGAATTATGATGGAATGCATTTAATTTCTGATTATATTTTTAATATTATTACTGATTTGGATGATAATGGAAAAATTTCATTCAGAAAGACAAAGAATGAAAGTGAAGATACTCCACGTTTTAAAGTTGGTTTAGGTGTAATTCCAGATTATTTATTTGACGGAAAAGGAATGCGAATTGATGGTGTCTCTGAAGACAAACCTGCCCAAAAAGCGGGTCTTAAAAAAGGCGATATTGTTATTAAATTAGGTGATAGTTTAGTAACAAATATGATGAGTTATATGCGTGCTTTATCTGTTTTTGAAGAAGGAAGTTCTACTAAAGTTGTGGTAAAAAGAGGTAATGAGGAAGTTGAAAAGGAAATTAACTTTTAAAAAAAGAGCCCATTCTAAATTCTTCTCAAATCTTAAAAAGAACTCACACTAAAATGATGACATACAGTTTTGTCATTTCGACTAAAAGGAGAAATCTCATTAAGCTGGTTAGTTTTGAAACTCATTATTATGGGATTTCTCCTAGCGTCGAAATGACAACAATAGAAGCTTATGTTTAAAAACAAACAATATTTTATTACAAAAATACATTTATTAATTTCTGTACTAATTGTGGTCCCTACTTCTATTTTTTACGGTTTTAAACCAGATTCTCAATTCGATATTCATCTAAACACGATTGACGAACACAACTTTTTTAAAGCAATTATGGGTTTGTATCTTGGTTTTTCTATACTTTGGATTTTAGGGATTTTCAAACATCAATATTTAAAACTTGCACTCATTACCAACATAATTTTTATGCTTGGTCTGGGTTTTGGTAGAGTTTTAAGCTTTTTTATGGATGGAAACCCAACTTTTGGGTATCAATTTGGCACTTTTGCAGAACTCTTTTTAGGATTTTATGGATGTTGGGTTTTGAGGAAATTTGAAATTAAATGAGTAATTTAGAGTCTTCAAAAAAAGCTAAATTATGAAGTTATTCAACATATTTCTTTGAATTTACAACTTCCTTATTTTTCAAAATTTAGTTTCATTAAAAATGACTAATTTTGCAGAAAAATAATCAGTTTTGGTAAAAATAGGCAACATAGAACTTCCAGATTTCCCACTTTTATTAGCACCAATGGAAGATGTTTCAGATCCTCCATTTAGAGCTTTGTGCAAAGAAAATGGTGCAGATGTTGTGTATACAGAATTTATTTCTTCTGAAGGATTAATTAGAGATGCTGCAAAAAGCGTCATGAAACTAGATATTTACGAAAAAGAAAGACCTGTAGGAATTCAGATTTTTGGTGCAAATTTAGAATCGATGTTGCAAACTATCGAAATTGTAGAAAAATCGAATCCAGATATTATTGATATCAATTTTGGTTGTCCTGTAAAAAAAGTTGTTTCAAAAGGTGCTGGAGCAGGAATTTTAAAGGATATCGATTTAATGGTTTCGCTTACAGAAGCGATGGTGAAACATACCAATTTACCAATTACTGTTAAAACACGTTTGGGCTGGGATCATGATTCCATTAGAATTGTAGAAGTCGCAGAACGTTTGCAAGATGTTGGCTGCAAAGCAATTTCCATTCATGGAAGAACTAGAGCACAAATGTATAAAGGAGATGCAGATTGGGAACCTATTGCTCAAGTAAAAAACAATCAAAGAATGCACATTCCTGTTTTTGGAAATGGAGATATTACCACTCCAGAAAGGGCTATGAAAATGCGTGATGAATATGGTTTGGATGGAGCTATGATTGGGAGAGCTTCCATTGGTTACCCTTGGTTTTTTAAAGAAGTAAAGCACTTTTTTGAAACAGGTGAGCATTTACCAAAACCTACAATCGCAGAACGCACTGAAATGGCTAGAAGACATTTACAAATGGCAATTGATTGGAAAGGAGAACATTTGGGAGTTGTAGAAACAAGAAGACACTATACGAATTACTTTAAAGGAATTCCACATTTTAAAGAATATAGAATGAAAATGGTAACTTCTGACGATTCAAAAGATGTTTTTAATGCTTTTAACGAAGTTGAAGAAAAGTTTGGTAATGCTGTAATTTCTGAACTATAGATTTTTCAATCTTAAAAAAATAAGATTTTACCTTTCTATAAACTCTTTATTAATTCTACTACTTGCAATTTTAGCAGCAATAAACCCTAAAACTGTAATCGTTAAAATTACAATCAACAGATTTAAAAATCTAAATTCTACAGGATAAGGTAGGTTTTCGGTAATCATAAAAAAGCCATATTTGCTCTGTAGAAAAACTGCAATAACTCCTATTAGCAACCCTATAATCATTCCAAAAAAAGTAAGTAGAAAACCTTGTAAAACAAATATTTTTTTAATCTCTTTTACAGTTGTACCAAGATTATAGAGAGTTTTTAAATTTTCCTTTTTATCAATAATCATCATAATTATAGTACCAATTACGTTGAATAAAGCAATGATTACAATGAGGGTAAAGATTAAATATGAAACAAAATTCTCGGTATTGATTACTTTATAAAAAATTTCGTTTAATTGCTCTTTTGTTTGCACTCTAAAAGTTGTCCCTAAATTATTTTGAAGTTCTTCTGCAACAGCATCTGCCTTTAAAGAGTCTTCTAATTTTAGCTCTATACCAGTAATTTGGTTTTCATCGAACTTTAATAAATCTTTTGCTTGTTCTAAATTTACAAATACATATTTACTTTCAAAATCTTCTGTACCAATATACAAACCAATAATCTGAACATCTGTTTTATAAAATGCGTTATTGGGATTTATAAAACCTGTACCTGGCTTTGGAACTAAAATGGATAATGGTTCTCCAAAACTCCTAATTCCTAAAGAGAGTTTTGCTGCTATGGTTCTACCAATTACTGCTGTATTTGTATACTCTTTATCTAACCAATTACCAATTTCTAAAGCAGCATCAATCTTAGTAATTTCAGCATAATTTTCTTCAACTCCTTTAATGTATGCTATTTCATTTTTTTCATTATGTTCTAAAAAAACACGCTCTTCAATTATTTTAGAACTTGCTTTTACAGCTGTATTATCTGTTATAATTTGATAAACATCATCAGTAAGAATAAAAGATTTTCCTTTTACTGATGTAATTTTAATATCAGGATCAGAAGCATCTAATAAACTGTAACTAAAGGTTCTTAAACCAGAAAAGCCAGATAGGATAATAAATAACGCTAAAGAGCCTACAATAACTCCAAAAGAAGCAATAATGGTTATAATGTTGATAGCATTATTGCTTGTTTTAGTAAATAAATATCTTTTGGCTATGTAGAGTGAGAAATTCAATAAAGTAAATTGAATTTATATTTTTTTACGTCTTGGTAACACATCAGGATTTTTGATTGGGTTTTCATCCTGTCCATTTAAAGATTTGTCAATTTCCTCTAAATAATCTAGAGTATCATCACCAAAAAATAATAATTCTGGCATTCTACGTAATTGATTTTTAGTTCTTCTTGCCATTTCATAACGAATTGTAGCAGTGTTCGATTGCACTCCTTTTACAATTTCGTCTCTTTTATCTGAAGGAAAAATGCTTAAATATACTTTTGCAACTCCCAAATCTGAAGTAACGTGTACTTTAGAAACAGAAATTAAAACTCCCTTCATACCATCTTGTGCTGCTTTTTGTAGCACATCTACCAAATCTTTTTGCAGAACTCCCGCAATTTTTCTTTGTCTGTTTGTTTCTTCCATGCTGCAAATTTACGATATTTTTAGAGAGTGTAAATTTTATTTTTTATAGCATACATAACTAAACCTACTCTATTTTTTACATTCAATTTTGTAAATAAAGTATCTCTATAACCATCAATTGTTTTTGGGCTCAAATTCATTTCATTTGCAATTTCTTTGTAAGTATATTCTGTACAAGCAAGTTTCATAAATTGAATTTCTTTATCTCTAAAAATTATTTCCTCCTCAACAACTCCAGTAATCGATTTTACAAGTAAATTTGTAACGTTTTTAGTATGATAAAAGCCATTGTCTACAATTTCAATTAATGCTTTTTCTAAAATAGTTTTCTCTGTATCTTTTAATAAATAACCAACTGCACCAGCTTTTAACATTTTTAGCACAGTTTTGTCATCATCCTCAACAGAAAGAGCCATAACATTTACTTTTGGATGCGTTTTATGAATCCAATCTGTAGCTTCAATTCCATTCATAATTGGCATGTTAATATCCATTAAAACAACCTCTGGAATATTTGATGATGAATTGGTGAATTTTCCAACCAATTCTTGACCATTTTTGCAAGTATATAACACTTCAAATTTATCAAAAGTATTCACCATTGTTTGAATTGCCTGAGATAATAATGTGTGATCATCGACAATAACTACTGAGTGTTTTATCATAATTTATAATTAATTTCTAGCGTTGTTCCCTTATTTTTTTCTGATGTAAATAAAGCTTTTGCACCAATTAATTTTGCTCTATTTTTAATATTTATCAGTCCTATACCTTCTTTTTTTTCATCGGATAAAAAACCAACGCCATTATCTTTGGCTACAATTTTTAAGTGAGACTCTGTATAACTTAAACAAACACTAAGCTCTGATGCTTTTGAATGTTTAATTGTATTAGAGAAAAACTCCTGTAAAATACGAAAAATTATAATGGTTGCTTTTTTATCGATATCAATATCATTCCCAGTAATCGTTAAGCTAGATTTTATAAATTCTAAGCGATTAAAACGATCTACTTCTAGCTGTACAGCTTCTTTTAAATTGATATTGTTGATAGCTTCAGGATTAATTAATTTTGATAATGCACGTACTTCATTTAATCCTTTTGTAATGGTTTCAGAAACTTCTTGAATATTTTCTTTGGTAGTATTTTGTAGTTGAATTTTTGCTAAAGTTAAAAGTTGCCCAATATTATCATGCAACTCCCAACTTATATTTCTAAGAGTTTCTTCTCTTATTTCAATTTGAGTTTCTGCAATTTCTTTCTCGAATTCCTCTTTGGCTAATTTTTGTTGCTTAAGTAATTCGTTTTTTCTTTTTTGAAAAATGGTAAATAATAAAACAATACCTATAGTTACAAATAATATTATTATTGTAAATATGATGATGATGATTTCTGTATTGGTTTTATCCATATTAAGCTGACTATAAATATAAGGTGCATTATTATAACTACCGCAGATAAAAGTGTAAAAAGCAACCTATCATATAAACCAAATAAATATTGTAATGAGAAAAAAGGAACACTCGCAAGATAATAAATTAAAAAACCAACTGTTAACCAAAAAGGCAACACCTTTTTATAATTCATTATTTTACTAGAATTTAATAATTTTTGTAAATATAAAAACATAAAAGGGACTACAAAAAAAGGTAAAATTATTACCGTATATTTTTGAAGAACAACATATTTAAAACTTATAAAATAAATTATGTAATAAATTATAGAAAGGAATATAATAATCTTTTTTGATTTTACACTCGTGTTTAAATAATAGTAAATACCAACTAAAGATGAAAATTCAAAGAAAGTATAAATATTATAAATCCAATAATTATTATTTCCTTTTAAAACCATTCCAAGTGTTTCAAATAAAACAGCAAATACTAAAAAAGCAATAAAGAAATAATAATAAGTTTTTTTAAATTTAGGCAAGCACCTAAGACTTAAAATAATACTTAAAATTTCAATAACAAAAACGATATCTCCAAACTTTAAATCATTCATTTTTAATGGGGTGGTGGTACTATTTGTATTCTGTTAGCAGAAGAGCTTTCTAAATCTTGTATAGTTGTTGAAAATGATAATAAACCACTCTTTTGAACATTCTTAGCTCTAACTTGTTTTAAAAATTTAGATATTTCAACAGGCTTTCCTTTTTCTGAATACAAAGGTTCAAATGCAACATCTATTTTACCATTAATTTTGGTTGTTGGTGTAAAAATTAATGTACTTCTATTTTGATATTTTTCTATTTTATAATTCTTAGGATATTGTGTTGGATATATTCTAAAACCTGTTACAGGTATATTTTTTTCTTTAGAAATTTTTTCTATATAAGCTATATATTGTTTTAAATCATCAATATTATACCAATTATATTCTGTAGATATTGAGTCTTTACCTTCAGATTTTTTATTAATATATTTATTCAACTCTTTTTTTGCTCCATTATCATAGGCATCCATCATATCAGCCATATCATTATAAGTAATTACTTGAGATGGTTTTTTATTATTAGGGTAACAAGATTCATCTTCAGAACCTGTATGGTTGCATTCAGTTTTACATGAATAAGCAAATAATAATATTATTGATAAAGAGAATAATTTAGTTAATCGTAGTTTCATTTTATAAACATTTAATTTTATCAAGACTAAAGTACAATATAATTAACTAACGAATAAACCTATACATAGAAAAGGGTGTTTTTCCCCTTTAAATTTAGGGTTTTGCACTTGTAGTTATTTAAAGAAACATTTGCATCTTTGAAGTAAGAAAAAAGGAAAATCTCGAAAGGGAAAATTGCTAAAAAACATCTTTATATTTAAAGGTGTTTTTTTAGTTTATATTAAAATTGAACAGAAAATGATTTAAAATAAAAAATCTCAAAACAATTAAATGCTTTGAGATTTTATTATTTAAAACTTTTTGATATATCAATCAGCTAATATAATAGCTTTGTTATCCTTTAATTCTAATGTTCCTGAATTTATTGTTAATGTTAAAACATTATCGTCATCAATATGAGGAATTAATTTACCATGTAAATCATCTAGCTCTAAATGTTGTTGAGAATGAACATGTACTTTAACAACTCCTTCTCTTAAAACAGAAACAATTGGTGCATGATTATTCAACATTTGAAAATCTCCATCAATTCCTGGCACTGTTATAGAATCAACTTCAGATGAGAACAAAATAGCCTCTGGTGTTACAATTTCTAAAAACATATTTTTTATAGTTTTTAATATGTAGTTTTAAGAATCAGACAAAAACTGAAACTGTAAACTATATACAAATTTTAAGCTTCTGCTAACATTTTTTCACCAGCATCAATTGCATCTTGAATCGATCCTCTTAAGTTAAATGCTGCTTCAGGATATTTATCTAATTCACCATCCATAATCATATTAAAACCTTTAATAGTATCTTTAATATCTACTAAAACACCTGGTATACCAGTAAATTGTTCAGCAACATGGAAAGGTTGAGATAAGAAACGTTGTACACGTCTAGCTCTATGAACTACTAACTTATCTTCTTCAGATAATTCTTCCATTCCTAAAATAGCAATAATATCTTGTAATTCTTTATAACGTTGTAAAATTTCCTTTACAGCAGTAGCAGTATTATAATGCTCTGCTCCTAAAATTTCAGCTGATAAAATTCTTGAAGTAGAATCTAAAGGATCTACTGCAGGATAAATACCTAATTCTGCAATTTTACGAGACAATACTGTTGTTGCATCTAAATGCGCAAACGTTGTTGCTGGTGCAGGATCTGTTAAATCATCTGCAGGTACATAAACTGCTTGTACAGATGTAATAGAACCTTTTTTAGTTGATGTAATACGTTCTTGCATTGCTCCCATTTCTGTAGCTAAGGTTGGTTGATAACCTACTGCAGATGGCATACGTCCTAAAAGTGCAGATACCTCTGAACCTGCTTGTGTAAATCTAAATATATTGTCTACGAAGAAAAGTACATCTTTTCCTTGTGCTTCACCTGCTCCATCTCTAAAATACTCAGCGATAGTTAAACCAGATAATGCAACTCTTGCACGTGCTCCAGGTGGCTCATTCATTTGTCCAAAAACAAAAGTTGCTTTAGATGCTCTCATTCCAGGTTTATCAACTTTAGATAAATCCCATCCTCCTTCTTCCATAGAATGCATAAAGTCATCACCATATTTGATAATTCCAGACTCTAACATTTCACGAAGTAAATCATTTCCTTCACGAGTTCTTTCTCCAACTCCAGCAAAAACAGATAAACCTCCATGACCTTTTGCGATGTTGTTAATCAATTCTTGAATAAGAACTGTTTTTCCAACTCCTGCTCCACCAAATAAACCAATTTTACCTCCTTTTGCATAAGGCTCAATTAAATCGATTACTTTAATTCCAGTAAATAATACCTCTGTAGATACAGATAAATCTTCAAACTTAGGAGCTGATCTATGAATTGGCAAACCATCTTCACCTTCTTTATTTAAATTTCCAAGACCATCAATGGCATCTCCAGTTACATTAAATAGACGTCCATAAATATCTTTTCCTATTGGCATTTGAATTGGACTTCCTGTAGCGTAAACTTTAGTTCCTCTACTTAATCCATCTGTTGCATCCATAGAAATAGTTCTAACAGTATCTTCACCAATGTGTTGTTGTACTTCTAAAACTAAAATTGAACCATCTGCTTTTTTTATCTCTAAAGAATCATAAATTTTAGGAAGTTCATTATTTTCAGTATTGAATTCAACATCAATAACTGGCCCAATTATTTGAGAAACTTTACCTGTGGTTGTAGACATTTTGTATCTAATTAAATTATTGTTAATAATAGGAAATAACACTCTTATTTTGAAGGTGCAAAGTTACTTTTTTAGATTGGATTTAAAAAACATTCTTTACAAAAAAAACTCTGCTCAAATTGAGCAGAGTTTTATAAAATTATAAGGTTTATAAAATTATTCGTTTAATTTTATAACTACTCTTCTATTTGCAGCTCTTCCAGCAGCTGTAGCATTAGTTTCTGCAGGATTTTCCTCTCCAAAACCAACTGTTTCTAATTTGCTAGCAGACATACCTTTTTTAACTAAATAAGTTTTTACAGATTCTGCTCTTCTCTTAGATAAATATTTATTATACCCAGGATCACCAATACTATCTGTGTAACCTTCAATAACATATATAATGTTTTCTGTAGAATTAATTAAATCATATACCATATCTAATTTTTCAGCAGCAGCATCTTTAATTACAGCTCTATCAAAATCAAATAAAATACCTTTTGTATATTCTGATAACATTGCTAATTTATCAGCAGCTGTATCTTCTGGACATCCTGAATTAGATGCTGGACCAGCTTCGTTGATACATTTATCATCTTTATCTAAAACTCCATCTCCATCAGTATCTGGCCAAGGACAACCATTATTTGCAGCTGGACCTGAAGTAGTAGGACATTTATCATCTTTATTTACTACACCATCTCCATCTGAATCTGGACAACCTTTATTCGCTTTAGTTCCTTTTTCATTAGGACACATATCATCTTTATCAGCAACTCCATCTCCATCTGAATCTGGACAACCATTCATAGCTGCTAAACCAGCAGTATTTGGACAAGCATCCTCAGAATCTTTAATTCCATCATTATCTGCATCTGGACATCCGTTAAACTCTACTAAACCAGCTTCATTAGGACATTCATCATTTTTATCATATACTCCATCTCCATCAGTATCTTTACCTCCAAATTTAATAACTAAACCTAAAGAAGATTGATAATGCGCTCTAACTTTATCAGAAAAACCTTTTAAAGTACCTGTTTGAAAAGTTAAACCTAAATTATCATTAAACCAAGTATTAAAACCTAAACCAGCATTTAACATTCCTTCACCTTGAGAATCTGCAGATACATAAGCACCACCTAAATAAACAAAAGGATCAAACCAACCAGTTTCTCCAATTAAGTTATTTACATCATACTTAACATTGGCTCCAATATTATAGTATAAATAATCTGAATCACCATCTGTAACAACATGATCAATCTTACTTAAAGACCCAGCTAACTGTAAAGTAAACCCTTTATCCAAATATTTCTCTCCAGTTATCCTAGATATAGATGGTAAAAAATTCCAATCACTGTTCCCAAGCATATCTTTAACTTGATCACTAAAATCACTACCATTGTAGAAATCTATAATATTCACTCCAAAACTAACAGCCCAAGGGTTGTTTTCATCCTGTGCGTTCACGTTGCTAACCGCTACAAACGCAAATAAAGCTATCACAGCTATTTTTAATCGTTTCATTATCAAATTTTTAAATTAAAAGTTCGTTATTTTAATACGCAAAAGTAAAGTCTTCTTTCGTATTAACAAAGACAAATCTACGAAATATTAATATAAAAACAAGTTTTTATTAATTCTAAATTACTTTTAACTCCTTACCTACCTCAATAAATGCAGCAATCGCTTTATCTAAATGCGCTTTTGTATGAGCTGCTGACAATTGCACTCTTATTCTAGCTTTTTCCTTTGGAACTACTGGAAAAAAGAAACCAATAACGTAAATACCTTTTTCTAGCAATTTATTTGCCATTGTTTGAGATAATTTTGCATCATATAGCATAACAGGCACAATTGCTGCATCTGCACCAACTAAATCAAAACCTGCTTTTTCCATCTCTGTTCTAAAATAATTTGTATTCCACTCTAATTGATCTCTTAAAGTTGTGTCATTTGCAATTAAATCAAAAACTTTTAAAGAGGCTCCAACTATTGCTGGCGCTAAAGAATTTGAAAATAAATAGGGTCTTGAACGTTGACGTAAAATTTCAATAATTTCTTTTTTACCTGTTGTATAACCACCCATTGCTCCACCTAAGGCTTTTCCTAAAGTTCCAGTAACAATATCAACTCTATTCATTACATTTTTCAACTCAACAGTACCTCTTCCTGTTTTACCAATAAAGCCAGTTGCATGGCATTCATCAACCATAACTAAAGCATCGTATTTATCTGCTAAATCGCAAATTTCATCAAGTTTTGCTACAATTCCATCCATAGAAAAAACTCCATCTGTAACAATTAGTTTAAAACGATGATTATTTTTATTTGCTTCAATTAATTGTTCTTCAAGAGAAGCCATATCGTTATTATTATATCTATAACGTCCTGCTTTACATAAACGAACACCATCAATAATAGAAGCGTGATTTAGACTATCAGAAATAATGGCATCATCTTTTGTTAATAGGGGTTCGAAAATCCCTCCATTAGCATCAAAACAAGCAGCATATAAAATAGTATCGTCTGTAGTGTAAAATTCTGCTATTTTTTCTTCTAATTGCTTATGAATATCTTGTGTTCCGCAAATAAAACGAACTGAAGACATTCCAAACCCATGGGTATCTAACGTATCTTTTGCAGCTTGAATTACCTCTGGATGATTTGACAATCCTAAATAATTGTTAGCACAAAAGTTTATAACTTCTTCACCTGTTGAAATTTTTATAACAGCATCTTGTGACGATGTTATAATTCTTTCAGATTTATACAAGCCATCATCTTTAATTTCCTGAAGTTCCTTAGTTAGGATATCTTTAATTTTTCCGTACATTTTTTATCGATTTAAGAAATACAAAGTTACAAAGTTTAATTTTTCTGATTATACTTCAACAACATCTATTTCTTGATTTATATAAATTAATAATTTTTTAATCACTTTAAAATCCATCGATTTTAAAACTCTTTCATATTTTAAGATTTGTTGATGATGGTCATTTGATGGGCTTCCTGTCTTATAATCAATAATTACAACTTGATTCTCATCATTAAAAATTAATCGATCAGGAATTAAAATTTGATTATCTACATCTACAATTTCTCTTTCATTATAAATAATAACATCTTCTGAAAAATATTTCTTTAACTTTTGATGGCTTACAATTGCATAAATCTTATCTTTTATTTCTTTGGATTGCTCCTCATTCATAAAACCTTGTTGATGAAATTGAGCAACAACATTGTCAATATGTTCTATTGTGATAATTTTGGATAAAATTTCGTGAATTAAATTACCGAAATTAATAGCTTCTCCTTGAGTTGTGTCCCATAATTTTGATGCGCCAGCCAATAAAACTACATTGTGTTCTTGCCAAGGTGTAGAAATAAATTTCTCATGAATTTCTGCTACAGATTTCAATTCCTCTCTTTTACTTGCTCTCTTTTTATCACCAAAAGAATATTCTAACAAATCATCATTCCAAAGATTTAATTGTTTTAAATAATTGATAAAAACGCCCGAATAAAAATTGGTGTTTTCATCTCCTTTAGATGATAATTTTTTTTCTGTTATCACATGCAATTGCTCTACAGCCCTAGTTAAAGAAACATATAGCAAATTAAAATTATCTAATTCTAATTCTTCTCTTTGCTGATTATAGATCTGCAAACCTCTATTATTCACATGACTTAATTCCTTATTATAAGGAAGCAATAATTCCTTGAAATTATCATAGTTTTCTGGCAATTCATCAACCCAAACTTTTGGATTAATTTGTCGATAAATATCAACATCACAAGGAAAAATCACTACAGGAAATTCCAACCCTTTCGATTTATGAATGGTCATTATTTGAACTGCGTTTGCACTTTCTGGAGCAACAATACTCAAGCTATTTTTTTTTATTTCCCAAAAATCTAAAAAATCGCTAACATCAATATTTTTTCTTTGTTTTTCTAAAACAACATCTAAAAAGAATTGAACATACGCATCAGAAGAATTTACAAGATTGAAACCTCTAATAATTTCTTCAATTTTTTCATAAAATGGTATTTGATGAAAGGTTAAATTATCAAAAGAAATTCCGTAAGATTTTAAAGCTTCAAAAATGGTTTTGTTATCCGATTTTGCGAATTCATTTAAAAAAATATGTTTTGGTCTTTCAATTTGTAAATGTTGATGTAAAAAATATAACATTTCAAAACGAGTTTCCTCATCATTCGGATTTTGTAACACTTTTAGAACATCAACAATAAAACAAACTTTTGGGCTATTTTGTAACAACAAAGTTTCTGATGAAATAATATCGATGCCATTTTCTGATAGATAATTAGCAATCGCAACTCCATCAGCTCTTTTTCTTGTTAAAATGCATATTTCACCTAAAGAAAAATGCTCTTTTAATTCATGTATTTTTTCTAAAACTTTCTTCGGATATTTCACTTTTTCATCTTCCTTTTCATCTTCTTTATCCAAAAATGAAAGTGAAACAAATCCGCCTTTTTTAGCATTTTCTAATTGCGTATTTCCCTCTAAAAACAAGTTTTTATAGGATTCATTTTCAATAAAATTTGCTGTGTGCTTAAAAAACGAATTATTAAATTTGATGACCTCTGAATAACTTCTAAAGTTGGTTTCTAAACTTCTAATTTCTTTAGAAATTGCGAAAGGATTTTCTTTGCTAGAGCCTAACTCAATAAACTGTTCTGCCTTTCCTCCTCTCCATCTGTAAATTGCTTGTTTTCCATCGCCAACCAACAACAAATTACCATTTTCTTGTGCTAATGCATTATCAATCAACGGAATTAAATTTCGCCATTGCAACATAGAAGTATCTTGCATTTCATCAATAAAATAATGCTGAAAACGCTGCCCAATTCGTTCATAAATAAAAGGCGCTGGTTGTTCTTTAATATTGTCAGAAATTAACTGATTAAACTCTGCATTTAATCTAATATTATTTTCTTCTTTTATCGTTTCTAATTCAATGTTGATATTATTTAAAACCGCTAATGGAATTATATTTTTCAAGGTTAATTTATTCATCAAAAACTGACTATAAATCGCCTTTGATTTTTCAAATAAATTAATGATTTCTGGAACAATACTTTCTATACTTTGTGCAACAGCATCTGTGGTAGATTTAGAATAATACTGATGAGAATCAATTGCTTTTTGAATGGTTTCACTTCGTGTTAAATACGTGAAATTAAAACCCTTCATATTTATATCTGCAAAGAATTTCGGAATCGTTGCTCGCATAAAATCTTTGTGCTCTAAATCGTGACTTGCAATTAAACCCAAACAATCTTCGCCAACTTTTTTAAATTCGGTTTTTAATTCCTTTTGATGTAAAAAAAGTTTTGATTTTAAATTGGTAAAATCCTCTAAACTCTTTTTTGATAACTCTCTAAAATGCTTAATATCATCTTCATTTAAAAGAATTCTAGCAAAATCATTTAAATCTCTAGAAATATCCCAAGATTTGTCATCATCAGTTTTATCTAAAGAATAATCGATTAATAATTTTGTTAGTTTTTTATCAGTTCCGATTTTGGAAATTAAGACATCTACAGCTTCATTTAGCAAAGAAATTGCATCCATTTCAACCTCAAAATTGAGCGACAATCCTAAATCGTGAGCAAAACTTTTAATTATTTTGTGTGTAAAACTATCAATCGTAGTTATTGAAAAAGCTGAGTAATTTTGTAAAATAGCATTCAAAATTCTCTTACTTCTTTGCTGAATTATTTCTTTCTCAAGATGAGCTTCTTTGATTATTAAAAACAATAAATCATTCTCTTTTTCATCAGCAAAATCTTCTAAATTAGCGAGAACTCGCTCTTTCATTTCACCAGCAGCTTTGTTGGTAAACGTAATTGCTAAAACTTTCTGAAATGTAAAAACATCATTAGAACTTAATAAAACTTTTAAGTATTCTTTTACTAAAGTGAATGTTTTTCCACTTCCTGCAGAAGCATTGTAAACTTGAAAAGTTGAAGATTGTTGCACAGCGTTATTTTTAAGACTCGAATTGCACGAATTTACGCAAATAAACTTAAAACATTGACACAGATTTCATGGATTTTCACTGATAAATATCAAAATTATTACAGAGATTTTCACGAAGTTTTCTCACAAAGATTCACAGAGAAAAAAGTTCACAGAGTTTTACTCAAATAAATTCTGACACAAATTTCATGGATTTTGATTGATAAACATCAAAATTATTACGCAGAGTTACACAGAGTTTTTTCACAGAGATTCACAGAGAAAAAAGTTCAAAGAGTTTTTCTCAAAAAAAAAGTTGACACAGATTTCACGCATTTTCACTAATAGAAATCAACAAAAACACAGAAATTAACACAAGAGTATTTCTTCCTTTTGGGAAGATTAAGATGGGCTTCTCTCTACCCAAGTCCAACATCCAAAGACATCATTACAATAAAACCACCAATAAAACCAAGTGTAGCAATATCTGTATATTTATCTCTTTGTGTTTCTGGAATTACCTCTTCAACAACCACAAAAATCATTGCACCAGCTGCAAAAGCCAAAGCATAAGGTAAAATTGGCGTGAAAAATGAAACTGCTAAAGCTCCTAAAACTGCTGCAACTGGCTCTACAACTGCAGATAATTGTCCATACCAAAAACTTTTTAATCTACTAACACCTTGTCTTCTTAAAGGCATTGCCACTGCAAAACCTTCAGGAAAATTCTGAATTCCAATTCCGATTGCTAAAGAAATTGCAGCAATAATCATTTGTGTTTGCTCAACCCCAACCAACGTGGATGCTGCTCCAAAAAGCACACCAACAGCCAAACCTTCAGGAATATTATGTAACGTAATTGCCAAAACCAACAATGTAGATCTGTGTAATTCTGTTTTTACTCCTTCTGCCTCATTTTTTTCGAAATTGATGTGTAAATGTGGTAAAATTTTATCCATTCCAAAAAGCGATAAAGCTCCCAAACCAAAACCAATTGCTGCTGGTAATACTTTTATAAAACCTTCTCCAGGACTGTTTTCAATTGCAGGCGATAATAAACTCCAAAAACTTGCTGCAACCATTACTCCTCCAGTAAAACCTAGCATTCCATCTAAAACTGCTCTGTTTAATTTCTTAAAAAAGAACACTAATGCAGCTCCTAAAGCTGTTAATCCCCAAGTAAAAAGTGAGGCATATAATGCAGCCCAAATTGGGTTTTCTTTTGCGTATTCTACTAATTGATCGAAAGTACTCATAACTTTTTTATGTATAAATTATTGGCAATTTTATTTGAGATTGATAATTTTTTTCCATCAATTTCTATAGATAAAGAATCATCAAAATCTTCTTTTTCTAATACTGTTATTTGTTTTCCTAAAGTGATGCCTTTTTTATCTAAAAATTGTAAAAATTCTGATGAGGAATCATCAACACCAACACAAACACCAGATTCGTTTTTTAATAAAGTTGATAATAAAATCTTATCAATTTTACTTAAATTTCCATCTTTGTCAGGAATTGGATCTCCATGAGGATCGTATTTTGGAAATCCCAAAAGCACATCTAATTGATTAATTAATTTAGCTGACTTTATATGCTCTAATTGTTCTGCAACTTCATGCACTTCATCCCAAGAAAAATTTAACTTTTGCACTAAAAAAACCTCCCAAAGCCTGTGTTTCCTAACAATATTTGCAGCAGTTTTTAAACCTAATTCTGTTAAAGTAACTCCTTGGTATTTTTTATATAAAACAACTTTCTTATCAGATAATTTTTTAACCATATCTGTAACAGAGGATGCTTTCGTTTCCAAACTTTTTGCAATGGCATTGGTACTGATTCCTTTTTTTGAATCTGTCTCTAAATGATAAATCGCCTTTAAATAGTTCTCTTCTGCTTGTGTAAACATTTTTTTATTTTGACAAGACAAATATATACTTTTTATTTATATAAAAATATTTTTAGACAAGTCTAAAAATTTAATTACATTTGTCAAAAAAATAAATAATTTTAAAATGAGATATACTATATTATTTGGGTTTTTATTTTTATCAACCATAAATTTCGCACAAACAATTAGCGGAAAAATTACCGCTAAAAACGGAAATGAAATTCCATATGCAAATGTGTATTTGAAGCAAACAAAAATGGGAACTTCAACGAATGAAAACGGTTTTTATGAATTAAAAAATGTACCAAAAGATAAGTATACATTAATAGTTAGTAGTATTGGTTATCAAACAAAATCAATTAGAATTAATGTTATAAACGATAAAAACATTCTCCAAAATATTACCTTATTAGATGATAATTCTCTAGCTGAAATTGTGGTTTCTGGAACATTAAGACCCGTATCAAAAACAAATAGTCCTGTTCCTGTAGAAGTTTATAGTGAAACATTTTTTAGAAAAAACCCTACACCTTCTATTTTTGAATCTTTACAAAATGTAAATGGAGTTAGACCTCAACTAAATTGCAATGTGTGTAATACTGGAGATATTCATATTAATGGCTTAGAAGGTCCTTACACATTTGTTTTAATTGATGGAATGCCAATAGTAAGTGGTCTTTCCACTGTTTATGGTTTAACAGGAATTCCACAAGCTTTAATAGAAAGAGTGGAAATTGTAAAAGGACCTGCATCTACTTTATATGGTTCAGAAGCTGTTGGTGGCATCATAAATATCATCACAAAAAAACCTACAAACGCGCCAAAATTAACCACAGATACTTTTGCAAGTTCTTGGGGAGAAGTAAATTTAGATGTGGGTTTACGTTATAAAGCATCCAATAAAATTGATGGACTTTTAGGAGTCAATTATTTCAATTTTCAAAATAGAATTGATAATAATGGAGATAATTTTACAGATTTAACCCTACAAAATAGAATTTCACTTTTTAACAAAGTGAATATTAAACGAAAAAGCAATAAGGTTTTTACAATTGCTGGGAGATATGTGTATGAAGATAGATGGGGAGGAGAATTAGATTGGGAAAGAGAATTTAGAGGTGGAAATCAAATTTATGGCGAAAGCATTTACACAAATCGTTGGGAAACTTTTGGAACTTACGAATTGCCAACTACAGAAAATTTAAGTTTTCAATTTAGTGCAAATGGACATTACCAAAATTCTTTTTATGGAGAAACTTCTTATAATGCAGAACAAATCATTGGTTTTGGTCAATTAGTTTACAACAAACAATTAGGCAAAAATCACGATGTATTATTAGGTACAGCATACAGATATACTTTTTATGATGATAATACTTTTGCTACTTTAGGTGATGATGGTATAGAAAACAGCCCATCAATAATTCATTTACCAGGAGTTTTTGCACAAGATGAAATCAGTATAACTGACAGAAAAAAATTACTTTTAGGAGTTAGATGGGATCATAATAGTTTGCATGGAAATATCTTTTCGCCAAGAGTAAATTACAAATGGAATTCTAAAGATAATTCTAATATTGTTAGACTAAGTGCAGGAAATGGTTTTAGAGTTGCAAACGTTTTTACAGAAGATCATGCAGCTTTAACTGGGGCAAGAGAAGTTGAATTTGATGGTAATTTAGATCCAGAAACTTCTTGGAATGCAAACATAAATTACGTAAAAAAAATAAATACAGAAAATGCTTTTATCACTTTAGATGGAAGTGCTTTTTACACCTATTTTAATAACAGAATTTTACCTGATTATGAAACTGATCCTGGTAAAATTATCTATGCAAATTTAGATGGTTTTTCGGTTTCAAAAGGAATTTCTTTAAACGCAGATTTATTATTTACAAATGGCCTAGCTATAAATGCTGGTGCAACTTTAATGGAAGTTTCTGTAACAGAAAACAATGTAAAAACTCAACAATTATTAACAGAAAGTTTTAGTGGAGTTTGGTCTATTTCATATCGTTTTGAGAATAATTTTGCAATCGATTATACAGGAAATGTGTATGGTCCAATGCGTTTACCTTTATTAGGAGAAAATGATGTTAGAGCAGAAAAATCTCCTTGGTTTAGCATTCAAAACATTCAATTAAGTAAAAAATTTAGTAATAGTTGGGAAGTTTATGGAGGTGTAAAAAATCTACTAAATTTTACACCAGCTGCAAATAGCATTAATAACGCTAACAATCCATTTGATGTTGGCATTGATACTGATGCAAACCCAGAATTGGCTTTTGACCCAAGTTATGTGTATGCCTCCAACCAAGGAATTAGAGCCTTTGCAGGTTTAAGGTACACACTTTTTTAATTAAAAAAATCATTTTTTTGTTGATGAAAAAAATTATAATTCTTATTCTTTTCCTAGGTAATTTAGCTACATTTTCACAATCAGTAAAAAGCGAATTAAGAGTTTTTTCTTTTGAAGAAGTTGAGCAATTACATCAACAAAAACCAAAACCAATTGTTGTTTTCAATTATACAGATTGGTGCAAAATTTGTTTCGGAATGAAAAAAAATACGTTTCAAAATGATAAAATCATCAAACTTTTAAATGATAAATTTTACTTCATCAACTTAAATGGAGAAGAGAAAAAAGAGATTACTTTTTTAGGAAAAACATTTGTTTATAGACCTTCTGGAAATAAAACAGGAACACATGAATTGGCAATAGAATTAGCAGCTATAAAAGGTAAAATTAGTTATCCAACAACCACAATTTTAAATAGTAATTTCGAAATTGAAGCTCAAATAGATGGTTATATAAATTCAAAAAAATTTTATAACCTTATCAATAATTATATAAAATAGACGGTTTATCTATCCCAAAGACGTTTTCTGCTTTCTGACCCAGAACCAAATCTGTAAGCGATTCCTGCAGTTGTTTGAAAATGAGAAGCCATAGAGTTTGCATCTTCTGATACAATCTTATAAGTAAGCTGCCCAATAAGACCAAATTTTGAAGTAATCCAAATTGCTCCTCCTCCTAAAATATTTACACTTAAAGCATTATCACCAGCTGAAACTAGAGAAGATCCTCCTATATAACTTGCTCCAACACCAACATAAGGCACAATCATAGCATCATTTCTAAAAGGATTATAACGAATTGCAGCATCTAAAGAAGTGTACTCGAATTTATTATTAATGACACCTTCAATATTGCCAAGAACGTTAAAAGTAAGCCCTAAATCGAAAGAAAATTTATCTGATAATACTCCTGAAAAATTGAATCTTGGAAATTGCGCATTATAACGTTGTCCTACTTTTGGAGCATCTTCTTTACTAAATAACACAGAAGAAAGACTTACACCAAATGTAAATTTATCTCCATTTGACTGAGCAATCGAAATTTGAGAGAAAAAAACAACTATTGCAAAAAGTAGTACTAAGTTCTTCATGGCTATTATTTTATACTAAGGATAACATATTTTTCGTAAAAATATTACTTTCTGAAATAATTAAGAGGATTAAATCTTTTTTTTTATGAAAGAAAACTACATTTGTAAAAAAAATTTTACTTTGACTATCCAGAATATTGTAAATCAATATCAAAAATCTGCGCTAGTTTCGCAGTTAAATGTATTCTTAAAAGAAGAAAAAAGCCGTTTTCAAATATCGAATTTGGTAGGATCTTCATTGTCTTTTGTTATTTCAGAAACATTTAAAAAAGCAGACAAACCTTACCTTTTAATTTTTAATGATAAAGAAGAAGCTGCTTATTATCTGAATGATTTAGAGCAACTTTTAGGCGATAAAAATGTACTTTTTTATCCTGCATCTTACAAAAGACCTTATCAAATTGAAGAAACTGATAATGCCAATGTTTTATTACGATCTGAGGTTTTAAACAGAATAAATTCAAGAAAAAAACCGGCTATAATTGTTACGTATCCAACTGCCTTATTTGAAAAAGTCGTTACTAAAAAAGAACTCGAAAAAAATACTTTAAAAATTGCTGTTGGAGAAAATTTATCGTTAGATTTTGTAAACGAAGTTTTATTCGAATATAAATTTAAACGTGTAGATTTTGTTACAGAACCTGGAGATTTTTCTGTGAGAGGAGGAATTATAGATGTCTTTTCTTTTTCTAATGATGAACCTTTTAGAATTGAATTTTTTGGCGATGAAATTGATAGTATCAGAACTTTTGATGTAGAAACACAATTATCAACAGAAAAGTTGAAAAAAGTTTCTATAATGCCCAATGTTGAGAATAAGACATTGCAAGAAAAAAGAGAAAGTTTTCTAAAATACATCTCCTCAAAAACCATCATTTTTAGTAAAAATATCGATTTGATGATTGGAAATTTAGATAAATTTTTCCAAAAAGCAGAAATCGCATTTAATGATTTATCCAAAGAAATAAAACACGCACAACCTAGCGAATTATTTTGTGATGGTGAGTTTATAAAAAATCAATTACAAGAATTTTCTTTAATCGATTTTGGGAGTAATAATCCACAGATGCTGCAAGAAGTTCAGCATGACAAAATAAAATTTAACACCATTCCTCAACCTTCTTTTAACAAACAATTTACCTTGTTAATTGATAATTTAGAAGAATATACCAAAGGAGGTTTTACCAATTATATATTCTGCGCAAACGAACAACAAGCAAAACGTTTTCATGATATTTTTGATGATTCTGACAAGGATGTTCAATATCAAACGATTGTTTTTCCTTTATATCAGGGTTTTGTAGATGTTGATCAAAAAATAGTTTGTTATTCTGATCATCAAATTTTTGAACGTTATCATAAATTTAGATTGAAAAATGGATATGCAAAAAAGCAAGCCATTACACTTCAGGAAATTAACAAATTAGAAATTGGTGATTATGTAACACACATGGATCATGGAATTGGAAAATTTGGTGGTTTGCAAAAAATTGATGTTCAAGGTAAAAAGCAAGAAGCGATTAAATTGGTTTATGGAGAGCGTGATATTTTATATGTAAGCATTCACTCGCTTCATAAAATTTCTAAGTTTAATGGCAAAGATGGTAAAGCACCTAAAATTTACAAATTAGGTTCTGGTGCTTGGAAAAAAATCAAACAAAAAACAAAAGCAAGAGTTAAGCATATTGCGTTTAATTTAATTCAATTATATGCAAAAAGAAAATTAGAAAAAGGGTTTGCTTTTGGTCCAGATACGCATATTCAGCATGAATTAGAAGGTAGTTTTATGTATGAAGATACACCAGATCAATTTACAGCGACACAAGATGTAAAAAATGATATGGAAAAAGAACAACCTATGGACAGATTGGTTTGTGGAGATGTTGGTTTTGGAAAAACAGAAGTGGCTGTAAGAGCTGCTTTTAAAGCTGTTGATAATGGAAAACAAGTCGCAATTTTAGTGCCGACAACAATTTTAGCGTTTCAACATTATCAAACTTTTACTGAGCGTTTAAAAGATTTTCCTATCAAAATTGATTATTTAAACAGATTTAGAACTGCAAAACAAAAAACAGAAGCGATTAATGGTGTAAATGATGGTTCTGTAGATATTATTATTGGAACACATCAACTTACAAATAAACGTTTAGAATTTAAAGATTTAGGTTTATTAATTATTGATGAAGAACAAAAATTTGGTGTTGCTGTAAAAGATAAATTAAAAACGTTGAAAGAAAACGTAGATACTTTAACGTTAACTGCAACTCCAATTCCAAGAACTTTACAATTTAGTTTAATGGCTGCCAGAGATTTATCTGTAATAAAAACACCTCCACCAAATAGACATCCTATTGAAAGTAACGTAATTCGTTTTTCTGAAGATGTAATTCGTGATGCAATTTCTTATGAAATATCTAGAGGAGGCCAAGTTTTCTTTATTCATAACAGAATTGAAAACATAAAAGAAGTTGCTGGTTTATTGCAAAGATTAGTTCCATCAGCAAAAATAGGCATTGGTCATGGACAAATGGAAGGCAAAAAACTGGAAGGTTTAATGCTTGGTTTTATGAATAACGATTTTGATGTTTTAGTATCAACAACCATTATTGAAAGTGGTTTAGATGTGCCAAATGCCAACACAATTTTTATTAATAATGCGAATAATTTTGGTTTGAGTGATTTGCATCAAATGCGTGGAAGAGTTGGTAGAAGTAACAAAAAAGCGTTTTGTTATTTTATTACTCCTCCTTATCATATGATGACAGATGATGCTAGAAAAAGGCTAGAAGCTTTGGTTTTATTTTCTGATTTAGGAAGTGGAATTAATATTGCCATGAAAGATTTAGAAATTCGTGGAGCAGGAGATTTATTGGGTGGTGAACAAAGTGGATTTATCAACGATATTGGGTTTGATACGTATCAAAAAATATTGCAAGAAGCTATTGAAGAATTGAAAGAAAATGAGTTTGCAGAATTGTATCCTGAAGACAAGTTAAAACCAAAAGAATACGTAAAAGAAGTAACGATTGATACTGATTTTGAAATTCTTTTTCCTGATGATTACGTAAATTCGATCACAGAAAGATTGGCTTTATATACCAAATTAGGGAATTTAGAAAAGGAAACTGAATTACAAACTTTCGAAACAGAAATTATTGATAGGTTTGGAGAAATCCCTACACAAGTTGAAGATTTATTAGATTCTGTAAGGATAAAATGGCTTGCCAAAGAATTAGGTTTAGAGAAAATCATTTTAAAACAAAAACGTATGATTGGGTATTTTGTAGCCAATCAACAAAGCGATTTTTACCAAACTGAAGCTTTTTCGAGAATGCTGAAATATGTGCAACTGAATTCTAAAAGTTGTGTAATGAAAGAGAAAGAAACTAAAAATGGCTTGCGTTTGTTAATCACTTTTATTAGGATTGATTCTGTGAAAACTGCTCTAGGAGTTTTACAAAAAGTATAAGTTTATAACCTGCAAGGTTTTCAAAACCTTGTAGGTTTATAGATAAGCAACCTGTAAAATAAACTCAAAAGATTGCTTTATACATCGCTAAAAAAATTCATAAAATTATAATGCAAAACTCTCACTCAAAAAATATTTCGATTTTACTTTTAGGAACACTTTTTATAAGTACTTCAGGAGTTTTAGGGAAATATATTGCACTTGCTCCTGAAGTAATAATTTTGTTTAGAGCAATTTTAGCAGGTGTTTTTATCTTTATCTTCTGTAAATTTAAAAAAGTAGCTTTAAAAATCAACTCAAAAAAAGATGCAGTTTCATTTTTGATTAGTGGCTTTTTAATGGGCGCACATTGGGTTACGTATTTCTATGCTTTAAAACTGTCTAATGTTGCTTTAGGAATGTTGTCCATCTTTACCTACCCAATAATAACGGCTTTCTTAGAACCACTTTTCACAAAACAAAAATTGAATTTAGTTCATGTTCTGTTAGCTATTTTAGTGTTTTTCGGGGTTTTTATATTGATTCCAGAATTCTCTTTAGAAAATGATCAGTTTAAAGGAATTTTGCTCGGTATTCTTTCTGCTTTCTTTTATGCTGTAAGAAATTTAGTTGTAAAAAAACAAGTTAAAAAGTACAATGGTAGCATGTTAATGTTCTATCAAATGATTGTTGTTACTGTTCTGTTAATTCCTGTTTTATTTTACAGCGATGTTTCAAATGTGTATAGCCAAATTCCGTTATTAATTTTAGTAGCTCTTTTAACAACTGCAATTGGACACACAATGTTAGTGAATTCTTTAAAGCATTTTTCTGCAGCAACTGCGAGTATTATAAGTAGTGTGCAACCCATTTTTGGTATTATAATCGCTTATATCTTTGTAAATGAAATACCAAGCCAAAATACTTTTATTGGAGGTAGCTTAATTTTATTGACAGTGATTATTGAGAGTTTTAGAAGTAAAAAAGAACATTAAAAACTTTAGCTATTTTCTTTAATCAGTGTTAAATCTCCTTATTTGGACAAAAAAACACTTCAATTTTAGGCATTTTCAAAAAACCATTATGTAGAATGATTAAAAATAAGGGTGTTTTTTTGATGATTAAAAATTTAAACTCATAAAATTTAGTAATTATTTTAATAAAATAAGGAATAATTATTTATTCCTTAAAACATCTGTTTTTATTTAGACTAATTACAAATAAAAGTATATTTGTCAAAAAAACAAGCATGCTTTTCATTAGAACTTTATTCTTTTTCCTTTTAACAACGGTTACTTTTAGTCAGAATGGAGATTTTTATGGTAAAATAAAATTTAATACTGATGAACCTGCAATTGGTGCTTTACTTATCATTAATGGTTTCGAATATTATAAAGAAATATCCACAGATATCAATGGGGATTTTTATTTAAAAGAAGCTCCTTATGGCACTTATACTTTTCAAATACATTCTTTAAACTCTAAACCTAAAACTGTTTCTGCAACCTTAAACGAAAGTAAAAAAGTTATAAATATTGAACTTAAATTTATAGAAAATCAATTAGATGAAGTTCTTATTGTATCAAAATCAAGAAAGAAAATAATTGAAGAAAAAGGTTTTGCTGTAAATGTAATTTCAACAAAAAAAGCAGCCATACAATCTATTCAAGTAAACGAGTTATTAGATCAATCTGCAGGTGTTAGAGTTAGACAATCTGGTGGTTTAGGATCTACTGCAAATTATAATTTAAATGGAATGTCTGGTAATTCTGTAAAAATATTTATAGATGGAGTTCCTATAAGAAATTTTGGTCCTTCATTTTCTTTAAACAGCATACCTGCTTCTTTAATTAAAAGAATAGAAGTCTACAAAGGCGTTGTTCCTCCTTATTTATCTGATGATGCTATGGGTGGTGCAATTAATATTGTGCTAAATAATATTACAAAAAACGAATTACGTGCCTCTATTTCAGCTGGCTCTTTTGGTACCTATAGAGCAGATATAATTGGTGGTTATAGAAATAATAAAAACGGTTTTACTGCAAGAGGTTCTGCATTTTTAAATTATGCTGACAACGATTATAAAGTTTGGGGAAACCAAGTCGCTGTAACATTAGCACCAGGAACACCAGATGTGTATATTAGAGCAAAACGTTTTCATGATCGATACAGATCGCAAGGTGGAAAAGCAGAAATTGGATATACTAATGTAGATTGGGCAGATCAATTTTTATTTGGTGCTGTACTTTCTAATATGGATAAACAAATTCAAACTGCAGCCACCATGGAAATTGTGTATGGTAACAGGTTTACAGAACAGCACACAAATATGTACAGTTTAGATTATAAAAAAACTGACATTTTAAAAAATTTAGATGTAAGTGCTTTTGCTTCCTTCTCTAAATTAAATAGAAAAACGATAGATACTATTGCAACACAATACAGTTGGCTTGGTTACCCAACAAATTATTACAACACTCCAGATGTTTGGACTTCTGGTGCAGAAGCTGGTGATCCAACTTTACAAAAAGATATTGACAAAACAATGAATACCAGAACCAATTTAACCTACAGAATTAAAGAAAACAATACACTTCAATTTAATCATTTATTAAATACTTTTTCTAGAGATTCTGATGATCCAATGTTGCCAGCCATTGAAAATGCCTTAAAAGAAGAAAGAAAATATAAAAAGAACATACTTTCTCTTTCTTTTGAAAATTTAGCGTTTGATAAAAAATTAAGAACGACAGCTTTTGCGAAATCATATCATATGAATAGAAGCTCTAAATTAAGGACAAGAAGCAGGAACAGCTCAAATGCAACTATAGAAATTAAAGAAAATATTGTAAAATCTGATAATATTGGTTTTGGAGGTGCAATTTCCTATAAGGTTTCATCAAAATTTACTGTAATTGGCTCTGCAGAAAAAGCAATTCGATTACCAGAAGCTGGCGAAGTTTTTGGGAATGTAGCAACGAATGTAAATCCATCAATAAACTTAAAACCAGAACATAGTAATAATTATAATTTAGGTTTTTCTGTTGATAAAATTAAATTCAAAAAACACAATTTTGGGATAAATGCCAATGTATTTATAAGAGATACTGATAATTTAATTATGCAGTTTCCTATTGGTAATGATGAAGAATTTTTTGAAAACACAAACGTTGGTAAGATATATACAGAAGGTTTTGATTTTGAATTGAATTACAACTACAATAACAAATTATTTTTTAGTGGAAATACTTCATTTTTTAATGCAAGAGACTACAATGTTACGTACGATGTAAATGGAAACCCAATTACACCAACTTACGAGCGACTTGCAAACACACCTTATTTTACAATGAATTATAATGTAAAATATGATGCGAAAAATTTCATTCAACAAGAATCTTTGTTTTCTGCTTATTCCAATGTATTGTATGTAAATGAATTTTTTAGACATGGAAGCACTTTAGGTGGTTCTGGTAAAACTGTAATACCAACACAAGTTTCTTTTGATGCTGGTTTTGCATACACATTTCCAAAAAACAAAATAACTTTTAGTTTCGATGTTAAAAACATTTTAAACAATCAAATATTCGATAATTACGCCTTACAAAAACCTGGAAGAGGTTTTTATAGCAAACTAACATTTACAATTTTATAACTATTTTTAAAAACAACTATCATGAATTTTAATTTCAAATCTTTATTCAAAACAGCCTGTTTATCAGTCATAACATTAACCGCAATTTCTTGTAGTAATGAGAACACTATAGACCCTGTAAATCCAAATCCTTCTACAGAACGTACTTATCATTTAGTAGTAGGCTCTAGCTCAACAGGAAACTCAGCAACTTATACACAAGGTGCAACTGCAACAGAATTATTAGACCCAACAAAAACATTTACTTTCGAAGGTTTTGGTTTTGAAGTTCCTTCTACAAGAACTGCAAGAGTGTATACTTCTAATGATGGGAATACTTTATATAACCTAAATTATGGTGGTGGAGATATTTCTAAATATGATTATGTAAGTGGACAAAATTATAACTTAGATTTAACTACAGATGTACAAGCAGTAATGGGAACAGCTTATCCACGTTGGACAAAATTAGACGAGAATTTTGCAATGTTACAATACGTAGCTACAGAAAACGTTTATGATGATCCAAATGCAGCAAGTCCAGTTTACCTGAGAACTAGTGCAACCATAACTATTGCATTAGTAAACTTAGAAACAATGTCTATTATTGCTAATAATTCTTTCGAATTTCCTTGGACAGAAGCAGAAGCTTCTCAAGGTATTTATGCTTCTAGAATTGATGCTCCTGTAGTTTCTAATGGTAAATTATATTATGGTGTTGCTAAAAGTATATACGATCCAATTACAGATGCAAGAGGAACAATGGTTTATGAAAATATAGAAACTTTAGTAGTAGATTATCCGTCTTTAGAAAACCCAACTACTTTAATTTCTACTTTAGCAGAAGGTTCTACAAATGGGTATAGAACTCCTGTTGCACATAAAGATGAACTTGGTGACACTTATCAATTAGTAACTCAAGGAGATGTTTCTTTAGTAAAAATTAGCAATGGTGCTTATGATGATTCTTATGGTAAATTTAATATTAAAAACTTATTAGGGCACAATGCAGAAGCAAATACGGGTTGGTTTTATGTAGGTAATGGAATTGGATATGTTCCTGTTTTAAATACTGATCAAGGTGATAGTGCAAGTTCTAATTGGGATGTTGTAAGAGTAGATATTTACAATAAAACTGCTGTAAAAATGGATATTTCTTTAGATTTATGGTTACGTCAGTACCAATGGGCAAGTGTAATTGATGGTAAGTTATTTATGGCTTTAACTTCTTTAGGTGGTGAAGGAAATGTGTATATTTTTGATCCTGCTAATGCTACTTCTACAGGTTTTACAAAAGGTGCTGTTTTAAAAACAGGTACTTCAGATGCTTCTTATATTGGTATTTTTTAAACAAATTATAAATTATATAAAATGCGCAAACTTTTGTTTGCGCATTTTTTTTTATAAAAAAATTCCTTTAACAAAATTTTAACTTTGGCATCTTCTTTGATTTCAATTCATAAAGCCCAAATTATGAATTCAAAATCTAAAATTACCATTCCTAAGCCTTGTCATGAAAACTGGAATGCAATGACACCAAAAGATAAAGGGAAATTTTGTAATTCTTGCTCAAAAACGGTTGTTGATTTTACTAAAAAATCTCCATCAGAAATAAAAGAATATTTAATAGAACATAAAAGTGAACGTGTTTGTGGGCATTTTTATAAGAAACAATTAGATAGTATTGTTATCGAAATTCCTCAAATAACATTTCATCAACAACTATCTTTTCAAAAAATTTTTGTGTTAGCATTATTTTTTGTGATGGGCACAACACTTTTTAGTTGCCAATATAAAGATGGACAAAAACAAAAAATTGAAAATGTTGTTTTGATTGATACTCTTAAAAAAGTTGAAAAAGAAATTAATTCTTCCAAAAAATTAATCAGTAAAGATTCCTTAATTGTTAAAAGCGATATAATTACTCATACTGTAATTAGCGAAACTGGAATTATCTTTTGTGAACTAGAAACTGATACAATTAAAATTACAGATACTATAGGAGAAATTACTTTAGAAAAAGATACAATTCCTAATAAAAATTTCGACGACATAATTCTGGTATTAGGAGATATAGATTACGAAGAGTTTGTAGAAGAAGAAGATATTGTTTTTGGTATAATTGAAAATCCTCCAAGATTTAAAGAAGCCAAAAATCTATCAAAAGAAAAAGCCAGAAAAGATTTTGATGAAAGAATGATAAACTTTGTTCAGGATAATTTTGATATATCTTGGACAAATGATTTAGGTTTATCAGAAGGAAAACATAAAATATTTACGCAATTTACTATTGATGAAAAAGGAATTGTGATTGATATAAAAATAAGAGCACCACATCCTAAAATAAAAGAACAAGTATTTAAAATGATAAAAAAAATACCTCACTTTATTCCTGGTGAACAAAATGGAAAAGCTATAAAAACAAAATACAGCTTACCAATTACTTTTATCATCGATTCATAAACGTTTTCAAACTTAGGGATAAAAAAAAACTGCTTCAAAAAAGAAGCAGTTTACAATACATAAAGATATCCCCCAATATCAATATTTGTTACAAATATATTTTAATGTTAATTAAAAAATGTGCTCTTTTGAGACATTCTTGTGTCTTTTCGAGCAAAAAAGACTTATTATATCCACAGAAAAGGAAATTAACAAGAACTTTTTCTAATTTCTACCTTTTTCATTCGGATACAACATTGGTAGCTCATCACTTTGAAAATAAGCTTTTGTATTGATATTTAAAGCTGTAACTTTTCCTTTAAAAGCTGCACCTGTATCTACATTCCAAATATTAATAGCATGCATAGGAGTAGTTTCACCATAATTAGTAGTTGGTGTGTGCCCTATATAAATTTCATTATAATGTTGTAATCTTTTTGGATAATTAGAACTATTTTTTTCAATTTTAAGATCCATTGCCAAAGCCATTTCCCACAAAGTTCTGTCTGTACAAAATTTATGAGGATAGGTTTCTCTTTCTACACCATGCATAGATGTAAAACCTGCATGTAAAAACAATCTATTTTCAGTATCTAAATGATACATTTTTAAGTTTTCGAAAAAATTTAAATGCTCATTTTTTTCATCAATCGTAAAACCTTCATAACTATCTATGGTTTCTTTTCCTCCATGTAAATACCAAGTTGGGTTTACATCAGTTTGATCTTTTAGCCAGTTTTCGCACCAAACATCATGATTTCCTTTGATAAAAATACAGTTTATTTTTTCTGATAAATTGATTAAAAAATCGATTACTTGTGCAGATTCGCTCCAACCATCTACATAATCTCCCATAAAAATTAGCGTATCTTTTTCTGTAATTTCAAGCTGATTTAAAACTTGTATCAATGCTTTTAAGCCTCCATGAATATCGCCAATTGCAAAAGTTCTCATTATTATTTTTTTTTACAAAGCTACTGTTTTAGAACTATAGAAATAATAGAGTTTCTGTAAAAATAGCTATGAATTTAAAAGAGATTGATAATTAAAAAGTAGGTTTTATATTTAAAAATATTGCCCAATTCCGAAAACCAAACCTCCATTTGAGTTATTTTTCTGGTTTAAAACGCTAAAACCATAATCGATTCTAAACGTTGCATTGTATATTTTTTTACTGATAAAACGCAAGCCAATTCCACTATAAATGCGGATGTTATCTTCTTGAAAAAAATCGTTTAATTCGCCTCCAGGATTTCTCCAAGAACCCAAATCTGTAAAAACATTAGTTTGAATTGCCAACCAATTTTTATCGTAAATTGTGTGTCTATACTCTGTATTTAACACAAAACTTCCTGTACCTCTATCAACCAAAATACCAACTCCACGTAAGTTCACATTATTATCTAACGCAAAAGGTGCAAATGGCGAGTTTTCATTTGTTGCCAAACCAAAACGCATTCTGTTTGCCCAATTTCCATTTTCACCAATTCTTTTGTAATAGAAAAAATCGTTCCAAGCAATTAAAAATTCGTTCTGAAAATCGTTTGCTGTAAATACATATTGTGCGTACAAAACACTTTTAAAACCTGTTACATATTGGTAATAATAATCTAAATTATCAAAAGAATACACGAGTTTAAAAAGGGTTTTGTCTAAATCTAAAGTTTGTGGAATGGAAGGATCTGTAATACCCATTAAATATTGATACTTTTCTCTAAACAGGTTAATTCCAAAATCTATTTCGTGTTTTAGGTTGATTTGATACAAGGCTAAAACTTCAAAAGAAACATTGTTATATAAATAATTAGCAGAATTTTCACCAAAATACAAAGGCTCTTCACTTTTCCAATTTTGATGATTTAAAGCCAAACCCCATTTCTTTGAAAATAAATTCGGCGCTTTAAAATTGATACCATAAGAATCGAACCTGTTTCGCTGATAAAAACCTCCAAAAGTGATGTTTCTTCCTAAAAAATTATAATCGTACAAACCAAACTTATAAGAAAATTGTTGGTTGGTTGTGGTCCAAAAATTTACTTCTGGAACAATTGTAATGTTTTCTTCGATATTGATAAAAACGTTGTAAAAATTATCATGCGAATAAAAAACCTGATAATAAGCGTGGCTAATTGCTGGTAATCTTTTTATAAGAATAACATCTTTTTCAATGGAAACTGAATCTAAAATTGCTCCATTTTTTATTGTTAATAGCGATTTTAGGAAAGATTCATTTGTTTTATCTGCACCAATAATTTTTATATCTAAAATTCTTTTTTCTTGACAAAAAGTAACTGTTGTTGTTAAAAGAAGAAAAAGAAATAATAGATTTTTAGAGAACATTATTTGGCAATAAATGATGTTTGTATCACCAAATCTACCCAATTATTTTCACTTAATCCATATAATGCAAATTTATAAGTAGCATCTGTAATTAAATCTGCTGGAGTTTCAGTGTGAATTTTACCAGTAATATTCGCTTCATTATAATATTGAAAAGTTTTATCAGTAGTAAAAGTTCCAGATAAAAATGTGTTATCGTTTTTTGAAACTGCTTGAAAATAAGTAGTATTAATATCAAAATCGATATCTGACCAATTAAAAACGGGCATTAATGGTGCTGTTTCTATAATTTCTACTTCTGTGGAATATTCTGTGGCTTTAGAATTGTTTTGAGTTTTAATAGGTTCAGAAATATGCAACTTACCATCTGTAATATAGGTGACCAAACACCAAACTTCATCTGAAGAAGTATGTGTAAATCGTCTTAATTTAGAACCGAAAACTGTAGATTCTGGCAAACTTCTTCTTTTATAATTGCTAAAATCAGTTTTATCTACGCTTGTATTTTCTGTTTCGTAATAACGATAATTAAAAGCACCAGAAATCGAATTAAAATAAATATATGTTTGCTCTTTATTTCCGTTTGCAGAACTTGCAAAAGCAATCAAAGTACCTAACGTTTTATCAGAATTTTCAGCAACATATTCTTCTAAATCTTTTGGTATAAATTGCTCTTCAATTATTAAGTTTACCCAATTATCTTGGCTAATTCCCATCATTGTAAAATTATACACATCATCTTCTACCAACCTTTCTGGAGTTGCTAAATTTATGGTTGAATCAAAACTACTTTCATCATAATATTGAAAAAATGTATCACTTGTAAAAGTGCCCGATTTAAAATCATCTTCTTCATTAGATATTACTTGAAAATACCGAACGTTTTCATCTATTGTGCCATCTTCCCAAGTAAAATTTGGCTCTACTTTCGTTTTATATTCGATAGTAACATCATTCGAATATTCTGTTGTTTTTGAAACATTTTTTAAAAGAATTGGTTCTGAAATATGAAATTTACCCTCTTTTATATACGTAACCAAACACCAAGTTTCTGTTGTTCCAGATCTTGAAAAACGTTGTAATTTTCCTCCAAAAACAGCTTCAGTTCCTAAACTTTGTCTTCTGTAAACACTGAAATCTGTTTTATCTGCAGAAACTCCTGTAGTTTCATAATAACGAATATCAGTAGCACCAATTTCTGGATAGTAATAGATATAGGTTAAAGCTGTATTGGCTTCTGCATTTGCAGCAAAAGCAATTACAACATCTCTTTCTTTCTCTGAATGTTCATCTAAATATCCTTGCAAATCTCTTGCTACAATTGTGTCTGTATCTTCTGAACACGCAGAAATTAATAAAGAAAAACAAACAATAATTAATAGATATTTTAATTTCATAAAAATAATTACATTTTAAAAGTCATAATTGGTAACGAAGAATGATTTGAAATATCCTCTGAAATACTACCAGAAAAAACATGAGACAACCCTTTTCTTCCATGTGTAATTAGTGTAATTAAATCTGCACCAATAACATTAGAAAAATTTAAAACACCTTCTTCAATAGATCTTGCACAAACAAAGTTAACGTTTATTAAACGATCTATATTTCCTTCTGCTTTCATTAAAAATTTATTCGCCAAAGCATCCATTTCTGGAGTGGTTTTAAATTTATCGTTTGGTAAATTCACATACAAAAGATGTTTTCTAACATTTAGAAAATCTAAAGAAGACAACATTTTTTTAAACGCATCTACTGATTCTTCAGAGAAATCTGTTGCATACACAATATCAGCAAAATCGATATCTTTTAGTTCATTTTTAAGAACCATAACTGGTATTTCTGAATATCTAATAACTTTTTCTGTATTAGAACCTGTAAAAAATTCTTTTAACCCACTTGCTCCATGAGAACCCATTATAATCAAATCTGCATCTACTTCTTTAGCAATTGAATTTATTTCACTAAATACTTTGTAATGCTTTACAATTGGCACAATTTTCACCTCTTTTAAATACTCTTTTTGCAAAAATTCTTTAAATCTTTTTTCTGCTAATTTTAAAAAGAAAACTGCTTTTTCTTGTGTGTATTCAGCACTTTGAGATAAACTTACTTCTTGCAAATCTAACATGTGCAAAGCATAAATAGTAACCTCTGTTTTTTTTGATAAAAGTACAGCTGCTTTTAAGGCATGTTCTGAATATTCTGAAAAATCTATGGGTACAATTATTTTTTTCATGTTGTTTTAATTTTTAATTAATGAAACAAATTTAAGCGTCTTTTAACTTTTATTACAAGACTTTTATCATGTTTTATATAACAATTATTGTCTATATAAATGATGTAATAAAGTTTCTGCGGGTTTATTTTGTGGTGTAAATCTGTTATCTTTTTCGCCACCAACTCTTTCATGAGCATGAAACCATTTCCAAATAAAACCACCTGCAAACCAATCTTCTTTCCAAAATTGATTATGGATTGCTTGCAAAGCATCTGCTTGTGCTTGTAAATTTAAACTCCCTTCTACTCTATTAGAATCCCAAGGTTGTTTGCCTGTAAAATCGACGCTTCTATAACCAAATTCTGTAAATAAAACTGGCTTGTTATACTTTTTCTGAATTCGAATGATATCTTCTTTGTGAGGTTTCCAACCATTTTCAAACTCTTGAACTGTTGGCGACTTTTTTTCACTTAAAGGAAAATATGCATCAATACCAATAAAATCTAATTCTCCCCAAAAAGGAATCCGTTTAAACTCGTCCCAATTTGCTGCATACGTTAATTTGCCTTTGTAAACTTCCTTTATTTCTTTGATTAATTCCTGCCAATAAATGGGTCTACTCATCACAAAATCTTCTAATTCTGTACCAATACAAAGAATTTCTGCATTTAATTCTGTTGCAGCTTTTGCATAGGTTAAAATATAATCTCTATATGAATTTTCTAAAAGGATCCAATTTTCTTCTGTAGTTGGTTTTAAATCTCCAGTAAAACCTCCTCTTCTAAGCCATAAATGAGGTTTTATCATGATTTTTACATCAACTTTCTGGAACTCTTTGGCATATTGTAGCAATCCGTTTTTGCTTTCACCAAACCATTCTCTGTTTGTATTGAATTCAATTTTAGGAATTTCAATATTTCTAATAAAACTGTAAGGCATTAAAGCAACGTAATTGCTGTTTGTTTTTAAAGCTGGATTTATATGTTTTGAATCTATAGTATCTCTAGAGGCTACAAAGCTTAATCCGTTAATTTTTTTGATTTGACTATTGCAAGAAAATTGCAAGAATATCAGCAGTAAAAAGGGAAGTTTATATGTTTTCATAATCTTCCGAAAAATAGTTCTTTTTATTAAAACAACGTTCTTAAACCAATGTTAAAACTTTGCCCTAAACCTGTAGCAGTTCCTCTTACAAATTTACTATACAAAACTTCTAAATTTAAAACGTCTGTAAGTTGGTACTTTCCTCCAAAACCTACTGCTGTAAAATCTTGTGTAAATGCTTTATCATTTAAACCTAATCTTTGCGAATGTTGCACAAAACCTAAAATTGTAGATTTATCATTTGGAAAATAACTCATAAAAATCCCTGGAGCAAGCACAAAAGTGTTGTTCGCAAAACTATCTTTTTCTCCAAAATTATACTCCGTATTTAATTCGGTAAATAATTGCCATTTTCCACTTGGCAATGTATAATCATAAAAAAAACGATTCTGAAACATGAAAGCTGTTTGATCTAAAAAAACACCATTTATATCAGTTTCCTTATCTATGATAGGAATATGAAAAGCACTTTGAACAGAAAAATTACCCACATTTTCTATAGGCTGCCATTTTAATGCAGGTGCAAAAGACGATAATCCGTTTCTAGAACTAGTATCATCAGCAAAATTAAATACAGAAGTAGCACTTTTGCCATTTATTGTATTCGATCTGTATTCTAATAACAACCCAACATTTAATCTATTATTATCAGAAATACCTGTAAAAATATCAACTGTAGATGTAAAAAATGTTTGTCTAGCAATTGTTCTTTTTGAACCATCAGTTCCAAATAAATCTTCAGTTTCTGTGTACAAATTGTTAAAAAACTTAATATCCCACTGACCTTTGCTCAATAATTTTGAAGGTGTATAGGTTTGGATATTACTTAATTTTGATGCGTTTAAATCCTCATTTTCTTGTGCTACAAATTGCACACTTATTAATAAAATACAGATAAATGCAAGTCTTGTAAATTTAATAGTCATTTTGGTTGATTTTTGATTATGTAAATTATTTTAATAGTTTGAATTATAACTAAAGTCTATTAAGAATTAAAAAACTTACAATAAATCTCAAAACTCTATTTATATTAATTCTAAACTGCCATTAATTTTTAAGTTCTTAACTTTCGCTTCGACTTAAAGCAAATAATCAATTAACTAACTATGGAGCATATCGTAATTATTGGAAATGGAATTTCTGGAGTTTCAGCTGCAAGACATATCAGAAAAAATTCTGACAAACAAATTACAATTGTTTCTGCAGAGACCAAATATTTCTTTTCTAGAACTGCACTCATGTATATTTATATGGGGCACATGAAATTTGAACACACACAACCTTATGAAAATTGGTTTTGGGACAAGAATAACATCAACCTAAAAGAAGGCTATGTTTCTAGTATTAATACTGATAAAAAAATATTAAATTTTAAAGATTCTTCTACGCTTTCTTTTGATAAATTAATTATCGCAACTGGTTCTAAACCAAATAAATTTGGTTGGCCAGGACAAGATTTGGATGGAGTTATGGGCATGTACCATAAACAAGATTTAGAAAAACTAGAAAAATTTGCACCAAATAATGAGGTTTGTAAAAGAGCTGTAATTGTTGGAGGTGGTTTAATAGGAATTGAATTGGCAGAAATGTTGAGAAGCAGAAAAATTCCTGTTACTTTTTTAGTACGTGAAGATAGTTTCTGGAATGGAGTTTTGCCTGCACAAGAATCTGAAATGATTAATAAACATATCAAAGAGCATCATATAGATTTGCGTTTATCAACCAATTTAAAAGAAATTAAAAGTGATGAAAATGGCAATGTAAAATCGATCATTATTGACGAAACTGGAGAGGAAATATTTTGTAACGTAGTTGGTTTAACAGCTGGAGTTACTCCAAATATCGACTTTTTAAAAGATTCTGGTATCCAAACAAAAAGAGGTGTTTTAGTCAATCGTTTTTTAGAAACAAACATCAAAGACATCTATTCAATTGGAGATTGTGCAGAGCAACATGAAGCTATTGGACAACGTAGAAATATTGAAGCAGTTTGGTATACAGGAAGAATGATGGGTGAAGTTTTAGCACAAACAATTTGTGGCAATAAAATGGAATACAAACCTGGACATTGGTTTAATTCTGCCAAGTTTTTAGACATTGAATACCAAACCTATGGTTGGGTTTTTAGCGAACGAAATAAACAAGAAAATGAAACCTATTTTCAATGGCAACATCCTAAACAAAATATTTGTATTACCATTTCTTATGATAAAAATACGAATAAGTTTTTAGGCATAAATACATTCGGAATTAGAATGCGTCATGAAATTTTTGACAAATGGTTGACAGAAAACAAATCTATAGAGCACGTTTTAGAATATCTAAAAGATGCCAATTTTGATCCTGAATTTTACAATTTGTATGAAAAAGATATTGTAGCAAAATTCAATCAAGAAAATAACACAAATATTCAGGTTAAAAAGAAAAGTTGGAAACGAATTTTCAGCAAAGCATAAGATATATGAAAACAATAAAATATACAGGTTTAATAGTCTTTTTAATAGGATTAACCATTTTTACAGCATCCGTTTTTACTGGAAATTTTAGTTTCACAGAACAAGAATTAGATTCTTTTATTCAAGAAAAAGGATATAAAAGTGAAATCATAAAAGAAGAATTATCCAAAGCAATTGTTACTGAAGAAAATTTAAACATTTTTCAATTTTCTGAACGTGTTAGAAATGCTGTAGAAACAAACAACAAGCATTATAATGATTTAATTGCAAAATATAATAAAGAGAAAAATTGGGATAAAAAAGGGGCTCAATATCAATATAGAATTGATGGTAAACCTCATACCATTAGTTTTCAAATCGCCAAAAAAGCAGGAAGTGGTTTTATAAAAGAAAATGCTGGTTTAATGTGGTTTTTAACTTTTGGGTTAGGCATATTTGGAGCATTAATGTTTATGCTACCAAACTTAATATTGTTAGGCAAACCAGGAATAAAAAACGACGGAGTTTATCATGATTCGTCTACAAATAGAGGTTGGATTGCTTGGTTAGTTTTAGTGTATTTGGTTACATTTTATTTAGTACTCTATTTTATGGCAGATTATGTTGTAAACTGGACCTTTATTCTTGACCCAATTAGCAAAGCTTTAAATGGTGGTGAAGCTTCTCAATGGTTTGTTTATGGCTTTTTATACTGTACAATTATGGTAACAATGGCTGTAAGAATGTATATTAAATACAGACATAATAAGTATCAAATTATAAGAACAACCTCTGTTTTATTCTTTCAAATTGTATTTGCTTTTTTAATTCCAGAAATTATGACCAGCTTAAACATGCCTGGTTACGATTTTAAAAATGCTTTTCCTTTAGATTATGATTTTTTCTTTGAATGGAACTTAAAATCATTGTCTGAAAGTGGTTCAATTGGACTGTTTATTTTAGTTTGGGGAATCGTTTTAACGTTAGTAATTGTGCCAGTAATGGTTTATTTCTTTGGAAAACGTTGGTATTGTTCTTGGGTTTGTGGTTGTGGAGGTTTAGCAGAAACTTTAGGAGATCCTTACAGACAACATTCAGATAAAAGCTTGAATGCTTGGAAATTAGAAAGATGGATAATCCATTCTGTGTTAATTTTTTCACTGGTGATGACACTCGTTACTCTGTATTGTTATTTTTCTGGAGCACAATCTTTTCTCGGAATTAAAACCAATTGGATAAAAGATACGTATAGTTTCTTGATAGGTGCTTGGTTTGCTGGAGTTATTGGAACAGGTTTTTATCCAATTTTTGGAAACAGAGTTTGGTGTAGATTTGGTTGTCCTTTAGCAGCTTATCTAGGAATGGTTCAGCGTTTTAAATCAAGATTTAGAATTACAACAAATGGTGCACAATGTATTTCTTGTGGAAATTGTTCAACCTATTGTGAGCAAGGAATTGATGTAAGAGCTTATGCTCAAAAAGGAGAAAATATTGTAAGATCTAGTTGTGTTGGTTGTGGAATTTGTTCTGCAGTTTGTCCAAGAGGCGTTTTAAAATTAGAAAATGGTCCTGAAGATGGTAGAATAAATCCTACAGAAATCTTATTAGGAAACGATGTTGATTTAATGAATTTAATTAATAAGAAATAGTATTCTGCAAAACAGGTTTCAGTTTGCAGTCTAATTTTTCTGTAAACTGAAATTTGTATGTATAAAATGATGAATAATTTAAACACCCTTATTACTCAAAGTAGAAAAAACTTTGTGCCTTTGCGTATTTGTAAGAATTTTATTTTTATAACAATGTTAGTCCTTTCAGCAAATTCTTTTGCTCAAAAAACCTATCAAAAGGAATATTATGATTCTGGTCAATTAAAAGAAGAAGGTTGGCTTTTAGATGATAAAAAAGTAGATTATTGGAAATTTTACTTCGATAATGGAAATTTAAAACAAGAAGGTAGCTACAAAAAGGGTCAAAAAATAAAATATTGGTACTTTTACACCGAAAATGCAATCATAGATAAAGAAGGGCATTTTAAAAAAGGTATTAAAGAAGATTGGTGGTTGTTTTATGATGAAGAGGGAATTGTAAATCATAAATGCCAATTAAAAAATAATCAGAAAAACGGATATTGCTTGGTTTACAAAGAAGAAAAAATAATTAAGGCTTCAAAATTCAAAGAAGGAAAAAAAATAAAAGAATGGACAAGTTTATCCTCTTTTAAAAAAGAAAACAACATATTTGATTTAAGATAGATGAAGCCAGTTATAAAAGTTATTATTCCTGCTTATAATGAGCAAGATTCTATTGGAAGTGTTGTTAAAGATATTCCTAAAATAGTTGATGAAATTATTGTTATAAGCAACAACTCTACTGATAATACAGAAATTAACGCCAAAAATGCTGGTGCCACTGTTTTATCAGAAACAAGAAAAGGCTATGGTTATGCTTGCTTAAAAGGCATGGATTATATTGCTAAGCTCGAAATAAAACCAGACATTATTGTCTTTCTTGATGGTGATTATTCTGATTATCCAGAACAATTAACCGAAATTGTTTCGCCAATTATCAACCAAAACAAAGATTTTGTAGTAGGTGCAAGAGTAAAAGAATTGCGTGAAAATGGTGCAATGACTCCTCAACAAGTTTTTGGAAATTGGTTAGCAACTTTTTTAATGAAGCTGTTTTTTGGAGCAAAATTCTCTGATTTAGGACCTTTTAGAGCTATTAAATACGATAAATTACTAGCTTTAAACATGGAAGATAAAACTTATGGTTGGACAGTAGAAATGCAACTAAAGGTTTTAAAGCAAAAAATGACCTACAAAGAAATTCCTGTAAAATATAGAAACAGAATAGGTGTCTCAAAAGTTTCAGGTACTGTAAAAGGTACTATATTTGCAGGAGTAAAAATTTTAGGTTGGATTTTTAAATATAGTTTTAAATAATGATTATAGAGTATCTTATTATATTTATTTACACGTTCTGTTTGGTGCTTATTTTTATCTATGCACTTGCACAGTTAAATTTGCTTATCAATTATTTAAAGTATAGAAATAAAGAGGATAATTCTCCTAAATTTGACTTTACAAACCCAAATGAAATTCCTTTTGTAACCATACAATTACCCGTTTTTAACGAGTTGTATGTTATGAAACGTTTGTTAAAAAACATTGCAAAACTAGAGTATCCAAAAGATAAAATAGAGTTTCAAGTTTTAGATGATTCTACTGATGAATCTGTAGAGATCACTGCAAAACACGTTAAAATACTTCAAGAGAAAGGAATTAATATTGAACATATTAGAAGAACAAATAGACAAGGTTTTAAAGCTGGAGCTTTAAAAGAAGGTTTAAAAACTGCAAAAGGTGAGTTTATTGCCATTTTTGATGCCGATTTTTTACCAAAAAAAGATTGGTTATTACAAACAGTCCCTTATTTTAAAGATGAAAAAATTGGCGTTGTTCAAACAAGGTGGAGTCATATCAACAGAAATTATTCTACTTTAACTAGAATTCAAGCTTTTATGTTAGATGCTCATTTTACACTAGAACAAGTGGGTAGAAATAGTAAAGGCCATTTTATAAACTTTAATGGAACTGCTGGTATTTGGCGGAAAGAATGCATTTACGATGCTGGTAATTGGCAAGGAGATACACTTACAGAAGACATCGATTTAAGTTATAGAGCACAGTTAAAAAATTGGAAATTTAAGTATTTAGAAAAAGTAGAAACTCCTGCAGAACTTCCTGTAATTATTAGTGCAGCTAGATCGCAGCAATTTAGATGGAATAAAGGTGGTGCAGAGAATTTTCAGAAAATGATAAAACGTATTATTACCAATAAAAACGTTTCTGTAAAAACTAAAATTCATGGATTATTACATTTGCTAAACAGTTCTATGTTTATCTGTATTTTTTTGGTAGCAATCTTAAGCATTCCAATGTTATACATTAAAAATGAATATGCCCATTTAAAGAATTATTTTTATGTGATGAGCTTTTTTGTAGCCAGTTCTTTGATCTTTTTTGTGTGTTATTGGCACATGTATAAAAATATTTATGGTGGTGGTTTTATAAGATTTTTAAAATATATTGGCGCATTTTTCACGTTTTTTTCAGTGGCAATGGGTTTTTCTCTGCACAATACAATTGCAGTTTTAGAAGGACATATTGGTAAAAAAAGTGAATTTGTAAGAACACCAAAATTTAATATTAAAACCATTAAAGATGGTTGGAAAAACAATAAATACATTAAAAAGAAACCTTCAGTTCACGTAATTTTAGAAGGTCTTTTAGCTATTTATTTCATTTTTGGAATGTATAGCGCATTTATTGTTGGTGATCAAGGAGGAGATTTTGGACTTTTCCCTTTCCATTTTATGCTTTTTATAGGTTTTGCTTATGTTTTCTTTAATTCAATTTTCTCAAAAGCGTAATGCCTTTTTTTAGCAAATACAAAAACGTACTACTAATTTTTAGTAGTATACTTCTTTATATTTTCTTTGCTTATTTTTTAGAAAGAACGGAATTTAACATCCTTATTTCTTTATGGTTTGCCCTTTTTGGTTGTTTTTATCTGTTGATGCAAAACAAGCAAATATCATTCTCTACTTTGGTTTGCATTGCTATACTTTTTAGGTTGATATTCCTCTTTGCAACACCTAATTTATCGCAAGATTTTTACAGATTTATTTGGGATGGTCGCATGCTTTTTGAAGGCTTAAATCCTTATGTAACCTTACCAGAAAACATCGTTCAACAAAACAGTTTCCCAATTGCAGATGCAGAAGAATTGTATGCAGGAATGGGCGAATTAAATGGAAGTCATTATACAAATTACCCGCCTTTAAATCAGCTTTGTTTTTTTATTGCAGCGTTATTTGCTAGCAAAAGTATTTTTGGTTCTGTGATTGTTTTTAGATTGATCATTATTTTAGCAGATATTGGAATCTTATATGTTGGAAAAAAACTTTTAGAAAAACTAAACCTTCCCATCAAAAATATTTTCTGGTACATTTTAAATCCTTTTATCATTATAGAAATGACAGGAAATCTGCATTTTGAACCTGTAATGTTATTCTTCTTTATATTTGGAATGTATAAATTGTATCAACAAAAATGGGCATTAGCAGCAATTTTAATCGGTTGTTCTATTTCTGTAAAATTAATTCCATTATTATTTTTGCCATTGTTTTTTCAATGGTTTGTGTGTAAAAATAAAACTTCAAAAGATTTGAAACCACTAGAATTTTCTGCTGAAGAAAAAACCTCTATGAAATGGATTGGTTTTAAATTTCATCCCAAAAAATTACTTCAATTAATTTTATTTTATATCATTACAATTCTAACTGTTGTTATTTTATTTCTGCCATTTTTATCATCAACATTAATAGAAAACTATTCAAAATCGGTTGGTTTGTGGTTTGGTAAGTTCGAATTTAATGCAAGTTTCTACTATCTTTTTAGGGAAATTGGCTACCTATTTAGAGGTTATAACGAAATTGCTATTATTGGTAAAAGAACACCGATTTTAACCATTTTAATATTGATATTACTAACGTTTTTTAGAAAAAACACCAAGTTGAAACAAGTATTTACAGCAATGCTTTTCGGACTTTGTTTTTATTATTTTACTTCCACAACTGTGCATCCTTGGTATTTGGCAACTCCAATTATTTTATCTGTATTTACAAAATATAAATTCCCTATTGTTTGGAGCTTCGTTATTATTTTAAGTTACCAAGCGTATGCAAATAATCCCTGGGAAGAAAATTTATGGTTTGTAGGTCTTGAATATTTGGTCGTATATTCTTTCATTTTTTATGAAATAAGAAGGTTTCATAGAAAAAAAATGATAAATTAATACTTTCTCAAATACTAACGCTATATATTTTTATATCTTCGTAATTAAATTTTTTTAGATGAAGAAACTAACCATAAAAGATATTGCCAAACATTTTAATGTTTCTATTTCCACAGTTTCTAAAGCTTTAAATGATAGCTACGAAATTAGTGAAGCTACAAAAGACAAAATTCAGAAATACGCCAAAGAGAACAATTACAAGCCTAACTTTAACGCGTTAAGTTTAAAAAATAGAAGCACAAAAACAATTGGTGTTATTATACCAACAATGCTTAATTATTTTTTTGCACAAGTATTTAAAGGAATAGAAAAAAAAGCGTTAGAAAGAGGTTACAAAGTAATTACGTGCATTTCCAACCAATCTCATGAAAAGGAGGTAGAAATCATTGAAATGCTTTCTAATGGAAGTATAGATGGTTTTTTATTATCAATGGCAAAAGAAACCGAACTAAATAACAAACACGAGCATTTTAAGGAATCTATCGAAAACGGAACGCCAATTGTAATGTTTGATAGAGTTGCAAAATCGATTGAATGTGATAAAGTTGTAACTGACGATTTAAACTCAGCTGCAAGTACAGTGGAATTTTTATATAAAAAAGGACATAAAAAAATTGCGTTTATTTCTACGATTAGCGATTTACACATTGGTGAACAACGTCTTTTGGGTTACAAAAAAGGATTAGAAAAAGTAGGTTTACCTTTTGATGAAAATTTGGTTTTAAATATTTTAGAACGAGACTATAAAAAATATGTAAAACAAGTAAAACCCTTTGTAAAAGACACAGAAATTGATGCTGTTATTACAACTGGAGAATCTGTGGCAGTTTCTACAATGAAAGCCATTAAAAAAAGTGGAAAAAAAATACCTAAAGATGTTGCTGTAATTGCATTTTCTAACGGAATTTTATCAAGACACTCAAGTCCAAAAATGACGACGATTAGTCAACATGGAGAACAAATGGGAGCAACTGCTGCTGAAATTTTGATTGATAAATTAAAGAATAAAAATACAGATATTGTTACAAAAGTGATAAAAACAGATATCGTAATTAGAGATTCTACAAGATTATAAAATGGATTTATCAAAAGTAAAATTAGTAGTTTCTGACATGGATGGAACTTTGCTAAACTCTAACCATGAAGTTAGCAACCAGTTTTTCGAAATTTTTAAAAAGCTACAAGAAAAAAATATTTTGTTTTGTGCAGCAAGTGGAAGACAACACAACAGCATTGTTGAACGATTAGCTAAAATTAAAGAGGATATTTATGTAATTGCAGAAAATGGTGGTGTTGCAAAAAAGGGCGAAGAAGTTTTACTTTCTAACTTTTTAGAAGCTGAAAAAATTTTAAAAATACTTCCGATTTTAAGAGAAATAAATGGCGCAAATATCGTTTTATGTTGTGATGATGCAGCTTATATAGAAAGTAAAGATGCACGTTTTATCGATTTATTTCAAGAATATTACACAAGCTTTGAAATTATTGATGATTTAGTGGAAATTGCAAAAACAATCCCTGTTTATAAAATTGCTGTTTTTCATCATGAATCTTCTGAGGAATGTATATATCCTGAAATAAAACATTTAAAAAACGAAATTCTTCTAAAGGTTTCAGGGCAAAATTGGTTAGATATTTCTGATGAAAAATCCAACAAAGGTATTGCTTTAAATCATCTTCAAAAATTGCTAAATATCACCAGAAAAGAAACAATGGTTTTTGGCGATTATTTAAATGATATAGAAATGATGAAAGAGGCTGATTTTAGTTTTGCAATGAAAAATGCGCATAAAGATATTACTGAATTGGCAGATTTTTCTACTGAAAGTAACGATAATTTTGGAGTTGAAAGGGTTTTGGAAAAATTGATTACTTCTTTATAATTACGTTTTCTTACACAGAGATCCACAGAGTTTCTTTTGATTTCTTTTAAGGAGATTCACAGAGGTTTTTGTTAGTTTGTAAACTGCTAACGCTCGTTTTTAACGAGTGCCAAACTTTTTCGGTACTCGTTAAAAACGAGTACTAGCGAATAATTATCAAACTAAATTCAAAAAATTAAACTCCAAAAGCAGAAAGAACCAATTTTCTGGAACCTCCATAATTTCTGTGTTCACATAAATAAATTCCTTGCCAAGTGCCTAAATTTAACTTCCCATTGGTAATTGGTATGTCTACAGAAGAACCTAAAATAGATGCTTTTAAATGTGCTGGCATATCATCTGAGCCTTCATAAGTATGAATATAATAAGGAGCATTTTCTGGAATCATTTTATTAAAATGACTTTCAAAATCTAAACGAACTGTTGGATCTGCGTTTTCATTGATTGTTAAACTTGCAGAAGTGTGTTTTATAAATACTTTTAAAAAACCTTTTTTGATGGATTTTATTACTGGAAATTTATCTAAAACTTCATCAGTTATTAAATGAAATCCTCTTTTATAGGGTTGTAATTGAATTTCTTGTTGTACAAAAATCATAATTCATCATCATAAGAAACTGTACTTTGTCTTTCTCTGTTAACATGTAATTTGGTTACATCTGGTCTTGAATAATGCCCAACAACATCAAAATTTTGTCTTTCTTCTAAAACTCGATTAAAATCTAAGGTTTCTATGATTAAACCTTCTTTATTGATGACTGGTTCAACAATCCATTCTCCATCTGGACCTGCAATGCAAGAACCTCCATTTGCTAAAATTTCTGGAGCGTCTTTTACAATTTTATCAACATGAGGAACATCACTTGGAAAATCTGTTTTTTGCATCAAACTAGAAACAGAAATCACAAAAGAACGCGATTCTCTTGCAATAAATCGTGTAATATCTTTGGTATTATAATCTGAACCTGGCCAAACTGCAATATGCAAATTTTCGCCCAAACCATACAAAGCTGTTCTTGGTAAAGGCATCCAATTTTCCCAACAATTTAAACCACCAACTGTAAATTCTTTAAGCGAATGAACTTGCAACCCATTTCCATCTCCAGGAGCCCAAGTTAAACGTTCGTCATAAGTTGGTTGTAGTTTTCTATGCACAGATTTTATTTCTCCTTGCTGATTTATATAAACTAAACTTGCGTAAATACTATGTCCTCCTCTATTTTGAGCACGTTCCATAATGCCTAAATAAATAGCAATATTATGTTCTTTTGCCAATTTGCAAATAGAATCTAATTCGCCTTTTTCAATTATAATCGAATTACGAACATAATGTGCATGAATTTCTTTTTGTGTTGATGAATTCCATTCAGCTCCATTGGTTAAAGCAATCCAGAAAGGATAACCAGGTAATAATGCTTCTCCAAAAACAATCAATTCGCAATTTTCTTTTGCTGCATCTACAATTGATTTCTCAATTTTTTGAATTGTTTTTTCTTTGTTTAACCAAACTGGAGAAATTTGTGCTAAGGCTACTTTAAGTAGGTTGTTTTGCATAATAAATGAATTAAAAGGTTAAACTTGATATTAGTATAGTCAAAATTAAAATACCTAAAAATATTGAGAGTTTATTAACTATTTTTCTGAATTTATAATCTTTATTTTTAATTTCATCCCACCTAAAAGTAAAGAAAGATTTAAAAAATAATTCATAAGTAGATATTGAAAAAGGATTTAAAAACAGGAAATATTTATATTTTTTTTTATCTAAATCATAATATATCCAAAAATTAAGAAAACAAACTAACATATAAGTTATTACAAATAATCCGAATTGAGTAGCAATAAATGGTTCAAAAAAACTGTCCATTTAGATTAAACCTCAATATTCACAACCAAACCTTCATTACTTCTTACATTAAAAACGGTTTCATCATCAAAAATTAAATATTGACCTTTAATTCCAACCAACTTTCCAGTAAAATTGGGTGTTTTAATCAAATTTAAACTTTTTGGTTTTACAGGATATTTATGCACAGGAAAATTCAAATTGGTTTCCGAATTGTTTTCTATAAAATATTCTTTGGCTTCATCAGGAATGTATTGTTTCAATTTCTCTCTCCATTCCACCAAATTTTCATCTGCGATATCGTTTTTAAGCATTTTTCGCCAATTTGTTTTGTCTCCAACATAATCTTTTAGAGCAACTTCTGTAATTCCTGCTAAATATCTGTTAGGTACTTCCACAATTTCTATGGCTTCATGTGCTCCTTGATCTATCCATCTTGTTGGCACTTGTCCTTTTCTAGTTACACCAACTTTCACATTGCTAGAATTTGCCAAATACACAATATGTGGTTTTAATTGTACCGATTTTTCATACGCTAAATCTCGATCTTCAATGCCTAAATGTGCTTTACTTAATTCAGGTCTCATAATCCAATCTGCTGCATTTGGAATATCAAAGAAACAAGATTTACAAAAACCTTGTCTGTAAATTTCTTTTTCTAGATGACAATTTAAACATTCGTATTTTATAAAACTGATCGATATTTCCTTATTCAGTAACTGATTCATGTTTATAAAATCAGTTTTCATATCTAAATAATACTGAATTTCATCCCCATTTTCAGTCTTCATTTTTTTTAAAACTCCTTGATATTGCATAAATAAATTTTTGTTATTTTTAGCTCCTCACAAACTTACAAAAAAACGGAACTTAATTTATGGCATTTCCCATAGTAAATTCAATCATTTCTTGGTTTCTTAAAAAACGAATTCATCAAATTGAGTTGTTTTTAAAATACCCAATAGATGTTCAAAATGAACTTTTATTAAAATTAGTTTCAGCCTCAAAAAAAACTGAGTTTGGTATTCAACATAATTTTTCATCGATTAAAAACTATGAAGATTTTGCAAAATTAGTGCCTATTCAAAAATACGAAAGTATTGAGCCATTAATTGAACGTTGCAGAAAAGGCGAACAGAATTTATTTTGGCACACCAATATAAAATGGTTTGCAAAAAGTAGTGGAACCACCAATGCAAAAAGTAAATTTATTCCTGTAAGTGATGAGGCTTTGGAGTATTGCCACATGAAAGCTGGGAAAGATATGTTGTGTTTGTACATCAACAATAACGAACATACACAGCTTTTTACAGGCAAAAGTTTGCGTTTAGGAGGTAGTTCTGATATTTACGAAGACAATAGTTCTTACTTTGGAGATTTGTCTGCAATTATTACAGAAAATTTACCTTTTTGGGCAGATTATAGTTCTGCTCCAAGCCAAGAAGTTGCTCTATTATCTGAATGGGAAACCAAAATGGAAGCGATTATTGATGAAACCATCAACGAAAATATTACAAGTTTGGTTGGTGTACCAAGTTGGATGTTGGTGCTTTTAAACAGAGTTTTAGAAAGAACAGGCAAAGATAATATTTTAGAAGTTTGGCCAAATCTAGAAGTGTATTTTCATGGAGGTGTAAATTTTAATCCATACAGAGAACAATACAAAAAGTTAATTCCGAAAAAGAATTTTCAGTATTATGAAATTTACAATGCTTCTGAAGGTTTTTTTGCAATTCAAGATAACAACGGTTCTAAAGAATTATTGTTGATGCTAGATTATGGGATTTACTACGAGTTTATTCCAATGACCGATTATAATGGAGAAAACTCTAAAACAATTCCTTTATCTGAAGTTAAAAAGGAAATTGATTACGCCTTAATTATTACTACAAATAGTGGTTTATGGCGTTATTTAATTGGTGATACCATTCGTTTTACGGACTTAGAACCTTACAGAATTAAAATTACGGGTAGAACAAGACATTATATTAATGTTTTTGGTGAAGAATTAAATATAGAAAATGTAGAAGATGCCTTGAAAATGGCAACTGAAAAAACAGATTCCTTAATTATTGATTATACTGTTGGCCCTATTTTTATGAAAGATAAAAAAAGTGGTGGTCATGAATGGATAATCGAGTTTAGCAAAAAACCTGAAAATATGGATTATTTTGCAGAGCTTTTAGACAACGCTTTAAAGGCTATAAATTCTGATTATGAAGCAAAACGTTACAATTCTATGACCTTAGCTATGCCAAAAATCCATGTAGCAAAAGAGGGTTTATTTTATGATTGGTTAAAGAAAAAAGACAAATTAGGTGGGCAACATAAAGTACCAAGATTGTCTAATTCTAGAGGACTTGTAGAGGAGTTGTTAGAATTGTAAACTACTCTTTTACGCAACTCTCACAATAGGTATTTCTTAAATATTCATTTTCTAACAGCTGAAAAGTAACTCCTTCATTTAAAGAAGAATTAAATAATTTACAGAACCTTTTTTCATTTAAATTAATTGCATTTAACATCATAGTTCTGTAATTATTAGAAGCTACATTGTATTTATTGGTAATTGTTAAATTTAAGTAATAAAATAACAAATCTTCATCTACAGTAATGGTTCTCACTTTTTCATCTAGTAAATCTATAGCATCCTCTTTATTGGAATAATAATTTAAAAATTGTGCTAAACTTAAATAATCATAATCTGCTAAATTAAAATTCTCATAAGTATCAATAATAAAATCTAAAGAAGCATCTTTTGCATCATATTGCCTTGCTCTCATATTATTTTCTGCTTTTACAATATGAAAATTGACCAACATTCTGTCAATTAAATCTGTATCAATTCCATATTTTTTTAAATCGATAATTTGTTTTTTAAAGTTTTTTTCATCTACATTCTCCCAATTATTTCGCCAGATTACAAATCTAGTAACCACTAAATTATACTTAACTTTTTTATTTTTTGGACTTAAGATCTCCAACATTTTTAATTCATCAAAAACAATTTTAGCATAACTTAAATTCATATCAAATTTAATAATGCTATTTTTATTTAAAACAGGAACAAATTTTAACTGTTTTGGCACCACCAATTGCCCTAATTTATCTGGCGAATTTTCTTCTTTTATCTTTTCAAAAAGCGAGTTTTGTACTGCTAAAGCTTCATTAATATTTTCTTCTGCAATTAATGTATTAAAAGTAGAAATCAACACAGCTGTAGACATTTCTTTGTACTTGTCTTTCTTTTCTAAATCTAAAGTAATAACTGCTTTTCTATGATTTTTCAAGTAGATTTCTAAGTTATCAGAAACTGAACCTACTACTTTTTGTTTAATTTCTTTTTTAGATAATTTTTTAAGATTTTTATAATCGCTTTTTGTGATATCGTTCAAAAACTCCACCCAGTTTTCAGCCGATGAAATTTCTGTTTCAATGTCTGGTTTTTGGAAAGATTGCATCGATTTTGCAATACTTTGTGCACGTAACTGCTGTAATTCTAGATTTCTTTCTAAACTACCTTCTATTGATGAATAAGCTTTTATATTTATCTTTTTGATGTTAAAATCCGTCAATTTTAATGAATCATAAACAGGTTTTATATCTTCTGGTAAATATTCTGATTTATTTTTTTGAAATGGAATTACAAATTTTAATTTTTTGTATTTCGTTACAAATTTATCATCAACATTGGTAATTTTTTTAGATTTATAAACCAACGAATCAAGGTAAATTCCCATATCTAACAAATCCCAAGGGTAAGATTCCAAATTATAAATTCGTTGATATCTACAAAGCACTTTATTGTTTAAAAAAAGGATATTAAACTCTAATTCTTCGTCTTGTAAATCTGCAGGAACTGTGCCAACAAAAGTTTTAAATCTATCTCCTAAAGTTGGTTTAAAGCCTCTAACCAATTGTTTTGCATATACTGGTTGTAATATTGTACCTCTAATTTGAGAATCTTCTATAATGGAATCGCATTTATACCTAGTTTTCGACACAACATCTATTGCAATTCCATCTCCCGATTTTTTAAATAAATTAATCCCCCAATTTTTATCTGTAACTTGAAAATAAAGTTTGTTCCCTTCTCTTAAAATCGAATAGCCAATTTCTTTTGGCGTGTTTTTAAAGTATGCATTAAAATAACCACAATTAGCATCTGTATTCGTATTCTGAGAAAACCGAATATCATACGTGTTTTGTGCTGTTAAATTTGATAAAGAAATAAAAGTAATTACAATAAGAAGGAATATTTTTTTCATAGCATTCATTGGGTTATCAGAAATCGATAATTTCAAAAATACTAAAAATTCTAGTTATAAAAAATTAAACCTTACGTTCTACAACATAGTCAATCATCTGTAGAAGAGAGTTTTTGTAAGGTGATTCTGGATAATTATTTAATATTGATAAAGCTTTACTTTTATAGTTATTCATTTGCGAAATTGTATATTCAATTCCCCCATTATTTTTTACAAAAGCAATAACTTCTTTCACTCTAACTTTATCTTTATTATATTTTTTGACAGAATTGATAATCCAAGCTTTTTCCTTTTTTGAGCAGTTGTTTAATGTATAAATTAAAGGCAACGTCATTTTTTGTTCTTTGATATCAATTCCTGTAGGTTTCCCTATTTTTTCATCAGAATAATCAAATAAATCATCTTTTATTTGAAAAGCGATACCAATATATTCGCCAAATTTTCGCATTTGTTGCACAGTATCTTGGTTTGCACCCACAGAAGCTGCACCAATTCCACAACAAGCTGCAATTAAAGTCGCCGTTTTTTGTCTGATAATATCAAAATAAATATCTTCTGTAATGTCTAATTTTCTAGCTTTTTCTATTTGAAGTAATTCACCTTCGCTCATTTCACGAACAGCAATTGAAATCAATTTTAGCAAATCGAAATCTTCATTATCTATGGATAAAAGCAATCCTTTGGATAATAAAAAATCGCCTACCAAAACAGCAATTTTATTTTTCCATAAAGCATTTAGGGAGAAAAAACCTCGTCTTCGATTCGAATCGTCTACAACATCATCATGCACTAAAGTTGCAGTATGAATTAATTCTACAACAGAGGCTCCCCTATAAGTTCGCTCATCAAAACCACCATTAGAAACCATTTTTGCGACTAAAAAAACAAACATTGGTCGCATTTGTTTTCCTTTTCTACGAACAATATAATAGGTAATTCTGTTTAGAAGTGGCACTTTAGACAACATAGAATCTTTGAACTTTTTCTCAAAGAGTTCCATTTCATTTTTAATGGGAAGTTTAATAAGTTCTACTTGATTCATATATGCTGATTCATCTCAGTATGAGTTGTAAAAATACAAAAAATAAGACACTAATTTCTCTAATACAACAAGCAGTTTTGTTGATGAATTTGTGTAATTTACCTCTAAAAACTATGCTTTATTTGCCAATTGTCCACAAGCAGCATCAATATCTTTACCTCTACTTCTTCTAACATTGATAGTAATATCGTTCATTTCTAAATTAGAAATATAATTATTAATTGCAGAAGAACTTGCTTGCTGAAACTCACCATCATCAATTGGGTTGTACTCGATTAAATTTACTTTACAAGGCACAGCTTTGCAAAATTCAACCAACGCTTTTATGTCTTCTTTTTTATCATTGATACCTTCCCAAACGATATATTCGTATGTAATTGCACGTTTTGTTTTTTCGTACCAATACTCTAAAGATTCTTTTAAATCTGCCAATGGAAATGTAGAATTAAAAGGCATAATTGACGTTCTAACTTCATCAATTGCAGAGTGTAAAGAAACTGCTAAATTGAATTTCACATCTTCATCTGCCATCATTTTAATCATTTTTGGCACACCAGAAGTAGAAACTGTGATTCTTTTTGATGACATTCCTAAACCTTCTGGAGAAGTAATCATCTCAATAGATTTTATGACATTTTTATAATTCATTAAAGGCTCACCCATTCCCATAAAAACGATGTTTGTTAAAGGATGATTATGATACAATCTACTTTGTTTATCAATCACAACAACTTGATCGTAAATTTCATCAGGATTTAGATTTCGCATTCTCTTTAAACGAGCAGTAGCACAAAACTTGCAATCTAAACTACAACCAACTTGACTAGAAACACAAGCTGTTGTTCTTTTTTTTGTAGGAATTAAAACAGATTCCACAATTAAGCCATCATGTAATTTAATTCCGTTTTTTATAGTACCATCCACACTTCTTTGCATGGAATCAACTTTTATATGATTAATTACAAAGTTGTTCTCTAACATTTCTCTAGTTTGTATAGAAATGTTGGTCATGTCTTCAAAAGTATGTAAAGATTTGCTCCAAAGCCATTCATACACTTGATTTCCACGAAATGCTTTATCGCCATTTTCTACAAAAAAATCTCGCAATTGCTCTTTAGTTAAGGCTCTTATGTCTTTCTTTTTAATCAAGTTTTCTAATTTTTAAAATAGATATGCAAAAATACGTATATAATTTTAGCTTATTGCTATTGTTGGTAAATTGGCTTGCGTTAGCGATTGAAACCTTTCGACTTCGCTCAAGACAGGCTCCATCCTTTTTTTATTTTTCTTAAAAAAAGATACAATGGAAAGCGCGACCTGGTCCTGAATTTCTTCAGGATAAAGAAAAGCCAAAAAAAAAAAAAAACTGACA
>Ga0209309_10000235_pt1 | contig 72150 bp, 61 predicted proteins | sample COGITO_mtgs_1204_2_FD_184807 | JGI IMG/M metagenome (GOLD analysis project Ga0209309, IMG submission 184807) | Pelagic marine microbial communities from North Sea - COGITO_mtgs_120412 (SPAdes) (version 2) | ecosystem: Environmental > Aquatic > Marine > Epipelagic ... | reverse complement strand
TGTAATGTGTTAAATGAAACATTTGTTTTGTTTAAGCTTAGGCCTTCCCTGTTCGACGCCAATCTTAAGGGAAGGCTTTTAGCTTTTACCCGCTAAAACGGAATTTTCATTTCTCTTTTTTTCATGTTCTTTTTTTGGATTTGGCTAATACAAAATTTTACTGATTTTACTACGTCTAATGGTATACCCAAGCCATAATATCTAATAATAAGATACAGGCTTTTCCCTCCCAACTACTATTGCCAGGATTAGGGTTTGGCAAGAGTAACCCACGGGAATATTCGCTTTTTCTTGTTCCCGCTAAACAAGATGTTCTAAAATCACTTCCAAAAGAAGTGGCAGCCACGTTGGCTTTAAAATTTGGATATTAGGGTAGTAATTTTTTATTGCGAATTCTAAATAATATGGAAGAAACACCAGCTTTAGAATGTAAAAGAAGAGAATTTGCCAGAATACAAAAAAGGCGTGAAAGCTCTACTTATCACGTCAGAGGTACTGGTATACCATGCAACGATAAGAGAGCCCACGCCCGGGTCGTGAGCATCCTTGCTTATCATCTCGTTGCATAAAATTACCAGTTTTCCAACGCGAGATTCAAAGCGAATGCTTCTAATATTTTATTAAAAGAATCGCAATATATTAATTATGAATCAAATATATAAAAATAATACGATCGTGGTAATATTATACCACATTATTTATGTTAAAATTTTTGAGATTGCTTCTTTTAGTATCTCAAAATGAATTTAGAATTATCGGCAGAAGAGTTCCTAATTAAATTTGGGGAAAATCTTAACAAAATTCGCACCTCGAAAAAAATATCTTATAGACAGATGGCTCAAAGATGCGATTTGGATTTTAGTTATATTAGTAAAATTGAAAAGGGCCAACATAATATACAACTAACTACTATCTTAGAACTAGCGAAAGGTTTAGAAATTAAGACACAAGAATTATTTGAATTTTAATTTATTTCCTTATTTCTAACCTTTTAGATTGCTATAGATATCCAACTTTTCTCCTGATATAAAACTTACTTTATTTACAATTTTATTACTTTTTACATCATATTCTATCTCTACAAAAAATCTGTATAAAGCATATAGTGCAAACCTGCTATTCAATTTTAAGCTGTAAGTAAGAAAAATTCCCTCTTTAAAAACTAAGGCAAATTGGTCATGGTCTGCCAATAGTTTAAATTCATATAGACTATATATTTCCATTAAAGACAATAATAGGGGAAAAAACACCTTGTTTACACAGCACCGTTTAATTATTTTTATGTTAAAATAATAAGGTGATCAAACTTCTACTTTTTTTATTACCCACATTCCTTCATGGACAAACTTTTCAGAGTTCTACTACTGCCCTTTCCAAGGAATCTTATGTGCTTGAATTTATGAATAGAACTATTGAAATAGATCAGGATAAGATAAAAATAATATCGCAGGGTAATGCTATTACGGATATTCAAATATTAAATGTTATTCATAAAGAAGAAAAAGAGTTTGATAATTTTGGGATTTGTACTTGGTATTACTGCAACTCAAAAAATATTCCCGGAACAGATAAACTAATAATTATTCCAATTGAAAAACAACCCAAGCAAATTAGCATATTTGAACCATCGAAGAATGGTGCCAGTACAAAGGAGACTAAGATTATTTTGGATTAGCGCCAAAATATTACGGTATCCCGTAATCTATTGTGGATTGAAATTAGTACGTTCACATGAGCAAAGCTTGTTCCATAAAATTTGGGTATACGAAAGTATATTGCTGAGAATGTAACACCTTAGCTCCAATTTTAAAATTAATTCGTACACAAAAAGAATATGAAGAGAAGAATAATTTATTATTCCAAAAATGATCTTTCAATAATACCTAATTTAATTGCTGCAGAATCCATAATCAGAGAATTTGAATCTGATTCTTCTCATGAAATAAATGATTTAATAGAATTATTCCAAATCCGATTATTCTTTAAAAATGATCTTTATTCACCAAAATGGTCGAATACAGAACTAGCAAATTATAAAAAAAAAGTAGATCAATTTTGGGATGAAATAAGAGCATTTTGGATAAAAATTAAAAATGAAAATTTAGTTGAATATTTTGAGAAAGTTGATTACGAGTATCAAGAATCGTTTTGGTTACTATTAGTTAAGTTTAATTATCATAAAAAGATAAGTCCTAATGTACTCAAGGATGTTTTTGAAAACTCAAGATTCAATGTTCTTGATGTTTTAAAACAGAAAAAATTTGTAGATCATTTCGAAAAAAGTTTGAAAGAATTTTTACAAAAATATGAAGATACCGCAGAACTTATCCTATCCCAATTTGAAGAGGAACATTTAACCGATTGGCAAGATATCTTTTTCCCAAAAAGCATACTAAAGAAAGAATTAGAAAATATTCTTTCAAAATATCTTGATTCTCCCAGTTGTAATTCAAATTATGTCAACTTAATACTTCGATCACGAAATATTAAAATTAGTAATCGTCTTAAACTTAAGGCTAAAAAAACGGCTAAAAAACTAAATCAAGAAATTCTTGAAAAGGGAGTAACTTGGAAAAATAGTTTTGAAATAGCTATTTCATTTGATCAGATGGAACCATCTAAGATTTCTAGTTCTACGAATCACCAAACATTTTCACTCAGCAAAAAATATCTAGATAGAACCTTAAATCCGGTGGGGGTTTTCAATAATTTTGAACACCTTTTCGAATATATAAACGTTCAAGGTTGTGTAGAACTTGTCTATAAAACTCATGAAATTGATCCTTTTGAAAGGTCTTTTATGAAGTCCAAAAACGAATATTTTACCTATTCAAAATTCCAGAATAAACATAATCTATCTCAAGGTCTTTTAATAATCTATCTAAATTATTTTGAAGAGAATAAGATCAAGATTGAAGAGATAATTTCTTATTATGTCAACGAACACTTAAATAAAAATTTTGATATTCAGGGATTTAGAATACAGATGCCGAATTCTGGAAATTCCTTCCTTGAGAAAATTCGAATGGTTGCTCCTGAAATGGAGTATCTAATTAAACAATATCAGCATTACATAGAAGATGGGATAATAGACTTTGAACTTCTTGAATTAAGTTCTTCCCCTATTCATTTCAGCAATATTGGTAGTAAAGTAGATTATAAATATGCATATGGAGACGGAGATAAATACTTAAGACTTAAGTATGATCTATTTTCTTCCCAATCCATGCTTTACTACTTAGAACAATTTCCAAATTATAGAAATCTATATAAATTAATAACGAAAGAGAATGTCAATTACAATTTGTTTAAAATCTATCAAATGAACGAAATTGATTATTTGGTAAACCAAGGGTTTTTACATATTGATAAAAATAATTACTTAAAAATATCAGACCAGGAATTAATGTTTGTTTTACAAGTACTATATCTGGAGGATGTAATTAGTTTTTGGCATTATCCCGAAAAAACTAGAAATGTAATTTTACGATTATACGATCAGGGACTAGTTAAATTCCAAAACAAATTATTCACCGAAGAAGAAAAGAAATATTTAAATTTTCACTTAAACCAAAAGGAATTTACGAACGGTTTAGATCTTAGAAACAAATATTTACATGGAACGAACTCTAATTCAGCGGAAGATCAAGAACATGATTACTATTTATTAATGAAAATTCTAATATTAGTTATATTAAAAATAAAAGATGATCTCATTTTGGAGAAAATTGCGAGAGAAACTGGAGCTAACATAGTTTAACAGCAAATAGCGGGCAATCGGGCGAAAAGTGTTATTTTAGAGACCAAGTAACAAACAACAAAGTCGACAAAAAAGTGGCCTAACTCCACGCCACTTGAGTTAAACAAGACCGTTAGGTATCATAAAAAGAAAAACAAAATGTGGGATTTTAAATCTGAAAATACAAAATCATTTACTCATGGCTTTCATACTTATCCAGCTATGATGATACCTCAAATAGCAAAGAAACTTATAAATGATTTTGGACAGAATGCTGAAACACTGTTCGACCCTTATTGTGGAACAGGAACATCTTTAGTAGAAGCTAATTTAGCAGGTATTAATTCAATTGGTTCTGACCTTAATCCATTGGCAAGATTACTTGCAAAAGTTAAAACTACAGCAATTGAAAATCAAACTCTTAAACTTCATTTATTAGATTTTGACCAATACTTAACTCAATATAGATTTGGTTTTCAAGGAAGCGATTCAATTATTGCACCAAGTTATCCAAGAGTTGATTATTGGTTTTCAAAAGATGTTAGACAGAAACTTGCTGTAATTCAAAACTATATTGATAGAATAGGAAATACTGATATTTCTGATTTTTTTAAGGTGGCATTTAGTCAAACTGTTAGAGACACTTCTTGGACTAGAAATAATGAATTTAAGTTATATCGTATGACAAAGGAAGCCATGAAAGTTTTTAACCCAGACCCTTATGGAAGAATGGAACAAATGCTTGGTAAAAATTTTATTGGACTTGTTGACTTTATGAAAGCAAAAAACAATGAATCGGAAACTGATGTTCTTAATTTGAATACCATAAAGAACATACCAAAGAAAAAAATGAAAAAGGAAAGTGTAGATTTGGTAATAACTTCACCTCCTTATGGAGATTCATCAACTACTGTTGCATATGGTCAGTTTTCTACGTTAGCAAATCAATGGTTAGGACACTTTGAAAATGGAAGAGAGCTAGATGGAATGCTAATGGGAGGGAAAAGAGCTTCTAAATTAAGAAAGTTTGAAAGTGAAGCTTTGAATGATAATATTTCTGATGTTGAAAAAATAGATAGAGGTCGTGCTTTAGATGTTGTTTCATTTTTTAGTGATTATGAAAAATCGATTAGAAATATATCCAGTTTATTGAAACCCAATGGTATTTCATGTTATGTGGTTAGTAATAGAAAAGTGAAAGGAAAAGAAATTTTTACTAATACAATTACAAAAGATTTATTTAAACTAAATGGATTTAGTCATATTGATACTTATTCTAGAAACATATCTCGCAAAAGGATGCCTAGAAATAATAGTCCAACAGGAAATGTAGGAGTAACACAGAGCCTCATGAACAAAGAATATATTGTTGTTATGCAAAAAAAATAATATGAGTATAAATTACACGGAAGAACAAGAAAAAGCATTTAACACAATTGATGATGATTTACAAATCATTGCTTGTGCTGGTTCAGGAAAAACCGAAGTTATTTCGAGAAGAATAATTAATATACTTAAATCTGGAAAAGGTAGTCCAGAGAATATTATTGCCTTTACTTATACTGAAAAAGCCGCAGGAGAACTTAAAAATAGAATTTATGAATTGGTAAAATCTGAAATACCTGAATTAAAAGGGATGGCTGAAATGTATGTAGGTACAATTCATGGTTGGTGCTTCAAAATACTCCAAGAACATGATTATGAATATCAAAAGTTTTCTGTTTTAGATGAAATTCGTTTAAAATTATTTGTAGACAAAAATTATAAAATTATTGGAATGAAGGATATCCATAAGTTGGATAAACCTGAAGTTTCAATGAAAATGTTTGTAGATACTGATAAGTTTATTCAAATAATGAATATTGTTAGTGAAGCAAAAGTTGTAGATGGTCATGAAATTCCCAAATTAATTTTAGACGCAAGAGAAAAATATGAGAATACTTTAAAGCAGAGTGGTTATTTAGATTTTTCTATGATTATGAGTGAGGCAAAAAGACTTTTGTCTAAAAAGGAAGACTTTTTTCATAATGTGTGTGATAAAATTAAATATCTAACTGTTGATGAATACCAAGATGTCAATCCAATTCAAGAAGATATTATTAGGTTAATATTTGAATCAAATGTAAACATTTGTGTAGTTGGAGATGATGACCAAAATATTTATCAATGGAGGGGAAGTGATATTGACTATATAATCAATTTTAAAAATAGATATAAGAGCGAAAAATCAGAAATTGAGAGTGTAAAGTTAATTAAGAATTTCAGGAGCTCTGAAGGAATTGTTGATTTAGCACAAAATGTTATTTCAAGAAATAAAATAAGACTTGATAAAAAAATGATTTCATCAAGTCATCATGATTATGATAGAAATAACATTTTATACAATGATTTTGATACTGAAAATGAAGAGAATAATTTTATTGCGAATACAATATTGACATTAAGAGGCAAAGCATTTAAAGATAAACCAAATGAAGAAAACCGTGGTTTAGATTATTCAGATTTTGTTATACTTATAAGAAAATGGAGTAAAGCTGAAGAAATTACTAAAATATTAGATAGCAACGATATACCTTATATTACTGGAGGTGTTAATAAACTTTTTGATTCTAAAGAGGTTAAAGCAGCGCTTGGTGTTTTAGAATTTTTAAACAATGAAATAGAAAAAGAAGATTTAATCTTATTATGGCAAAGCATTGATAAAAACAAAATACAGACTAAAAATCTTGAAAGCGCTGTTCAAAAATTAGCAGAGAAATTTCCTGTTGAAAATGAAACGATGTATTGGGATTTTTGTTTGCAAGAAATTTTTTGGAAATTTTTGGAAGACGCCGAAATAAGAGAAGAATCTTTTGCAACTTCTACTGAAAAGCATGATAACACATATGGTGAAATAATAATGTATAATCTTGGGAAATTTAGCCAAGTAATTAACGATTTTGAATCTATAAATTATAAAACAGGTAGCTCTTCATTTTATTTATTTAATTTCTTGAACTTTATTAGACATGCTGCGAGAGATTATTATCCTGAAGGTTGGATAAATAGTACTTATAAAACACCAAATGCAGTTCAAATAATAACCATACATCAATCAAAAGGTTTAGAATTTCCTGTTGTTTTTATTCCAGGTATGAACAGAAATTATTTCCCGTCTAAAAGAAGAGGAGGTCTTTCTGAATGGCATTTTTTGGATGCAGATATTATTGAAAATGCAGACAAATACAAAGGGATTGATAATGATTTTGAATCAGAACGCAGATTATTTTATGTAGCTATAACGAGAGCTAAAAAATATCTTTTCATAAATAGAGCACCTGCTTTATCCAACAGATTATATCAGAAACCTTCATTGTTTATTAGTGAAATTAGCTCTTCAGACTATTTAATGCAATCAATAAGCGAAGATTTTAATGAACTAGATAATCTTGTACCAAAATCAAAAGATTCAACAAATAATATTGAGTTGAACTTTTCTATTTTAAAAGAGTTTTTTGATTGTTCTTACAGATTTAAATTAATATCGATTTATGGATTTGCTGCAGCCTTAAGTCCGAGAATGGGATTTGGAAAAACAATACATGATTCTTTATCGGAAATACACAAAAGAGCTTTTGCACTTGAGGAAATATCTAAAGAAGATGCAAATAACATTGTATCAAATCATGAAAACTTTCCATATGCTCCGCCTTTATTAAAGGAACAAATGCAAACTGCTGCAATAGAAGTAGTCGAAAAATACATTGAAGAGAATGAAAGCGAATTCCATGAAATAGAATTTGTAGAGAAAGATATACAGCTAAATTTAGGTGATGGGATTTTTGTATCAGGTCGAATTGATTTAATTAAGCGAAAAGATTTTAAAGGAAATATGGAAACTACTATTATTGAATTTAAATCTAGTAATGAAGCACAAGACAAGAAAATCACTGAAGAGCAACTTCATCTTTATGCATTAGGACATAAAGAATTAACTGGTGAAAAAGCTGATTACATTAGGATTTATATACTTCAAGATAAAGAAAACGATAAAGAAAGTAATAAAGGGATTCCCAAGAAATTAGATGATAACCATTTAATTGCAATTGAGAAAAAGATTAGAAATGTTGTAACAGATATTAGAAATAAAAATTTTGATAGAGTTTGTGAGTATTCTATTTGTAAGGAGTGTGACCAAAAAGCCCTTTGTAGTGGTTATTTAATATCAAAAGCAAATAAGACTAAATGATTGAGAATATAGAAATACAGGCTTTATTTAATAATCCAGAGGATTCTTATGTAATTCATTTTGCTTATTTGGAAATTGATAATATTGCATCTAGCCAAAAAAAAATCATTAGTATTCACACTAAAAATTTAAATTCAACAGACAGTCGAGAATTTTCTATAGATAATTTTGCAGCCAAAAATGATATACCTCTAGAAGATTTAGAAGATTGGTTTGATGATATTGAATTATCGATTTTAGATGAGTTCAATTCATTTCTTAAAGAAAAATCAATATGTCACTTTATCTATTATGGTGGTGATGATGGACAAGGGTTGATTTTAGATGAATTAAAAAGAATTTTCGAAGCAAGAAATAGGACAGAGGCTAATAAAGTTTTTAAAGAGATACCAAGTTCTAAAAGGAAAAATATTCCTTTTTTGTTTCAATTTGATGAACAAGATAAGAGTATAAAAAGTTTTATAAAAAAACATAATGATAACAAGCTACCTATTGCATTTTTAAGTAATGGAGAAGAAGGTGTAAATTTTGAAAGAAAGCATTTTAATAAAGTTAGAGAGTCTGTTTTATGTAAAGTTGATTTTATTATTAAAATCTTAAATGTTTCTAAAAACAAGATTGCACCAATAATACAAAATTCCAATACTACATCAGTTGATTTAGAGAGCTTAAAACCATCAGAGATTTTTAAGCATATGAATACAAAATCTTGGGCATTCTTTATTGGAGCTGTGGTTGGTCTATTTTCACTAGGAATGTGGGTTAATAGCTTGATTAATACAAATGAAAACAATAATCTTAAAAATAGGAATAAAGAATTGATTAAGGAGTTAGAAGTCAATAAAACCGGCTATGAAAAAAGGGAACCATTTTTAATAGATTCAATGAATACAGTTTTCGACTCCGAAATTAACCTTATAAATGCTAAAAATGAAAGTGTAATTGATAGCTTGAAAAATGAGATTAAATTTCTAGTAGGTAAAGGGTAATTTCACCCCTAATCCTCTCACAGAACCGTACGTGAACCTCTCGATTCATTCGGCTCTTCAAAATCCAAGTAACGGTCTGAAGCCTTCATACTTCCAAGGCTCAGACGTATTCGGATAGCTTGTCGATAGACTATTTAGATAAATGAGCGAGTAATATCAATGCTTCTTTTTAAACCGCTTGTATTTCTTGCGCACCCATTTGTATATACGTTGATTCAAGGTCTTGAACAACCTTCGCCTTTCAGATTTACGGTACACTCCGTAATAGGTGAGCCATCCTCGTATTTTGAGTTTTAGCTGATATGCGATTGTGATTAATGGTAGATGCGCCTAACGATGTATCTTCATTTTAAACAACTCACTTGTTATTCTACTAATACTCTTTTGACTGATGGCAGGGGAAAAGCCTAAACGCATCTTCTCTCCTTTCTTCTCCATTCTCGGTTTAAATTTAAAGCCCAGAAAGTCAAACTCCTGATATCTCGCTTTGAAAGGTGGTTGTCGTTTTTGGTTTCTACGGCAATAAACGATTTTTGACTTCTCTTGGTTTAATTCCAATTTACAGTCCTTCAGTCGTTGCTTTATTGCCTCTAATAAACGTAATGCTTCTTTGATATTCTTGCAATGAACAATAATATCGTCAGCATACCTCTCAAAAGAGTTTTCAGGATAATTCTTGGCTAATCATTTGTCAAATACAATATCCATAAAGATATTGGCTAGCACAGGGCTGATTACTCCGCCTTGTGGTGAGCCTTTTCCTTCGGATGGTTTGATTGTACCGTCGGGTAGTTCTATCAACTCTGTAAAAGTTTTGTTACCATTTCAAAGAACTATTATTATCTTGTACCCTTGGTAACGCAGGACACACAACGTGTAACAACATCGTTTAACAGCAAATAACGGGAATTCTGCTAAAAAGTGTTTTTTTAGAGACCAAGTAACAAACAACAAAGCCGACAAGTTTGCGTCCCTACTCCACGCTACTTGCATTACAAACCACATACACCGGCCTGCTTAATTGATAGAGATTAGGTAATGCTCTTAATCTTTGAAGTGCTATCCAAACCAATGTTAATAAAACAGTTGAATCTTTACCACCACTAAAACCTATAATCCACGGTCTTTCAGATTTATCTGCATAAGCATATTGGTCTAAGATTTCCGCAATTATAAGCTCTGCTTTTTTACTTTTAATTTTCTCCATTTATAACTCAAATTCTGGAGTTAAAATTAACAAGAATCTAATTAAATGCACTACTTACTTCCTCTTAATTAATAACAGATATATGAACAAAACCTGAACCTACAGCTTAATGATACTTGGTGTTGAGCCAAAGAAAAGAATTAATTGAAACCGTAATAATAGTAAGGTTATAACAATGATTAACAATTAAGATAACCTCTAAATTTGGTGTTCCTATGAGGAATTCAATAGTTATATAATAGAATATTAAATGTTTTCCATTGCTTACAAAAGTTAAATATGAATTGGACAAATTGTTTTAGTAACGAAAGATTTGGAGTAAACACAGAAAGTAGAGGTCCCAGGACTGAGTTTGAAAGAGATTATGACAGACTAATATTTTCATCTGCTTTTAGGAGGCTACAAAACAAAACTCAAGTCTTCCGTCTTCCTAGACACATTTTTGTTCATAATAGATTAACTCACTCCCTCGAAATTGCGAGTGTTGGTAAATCTTTAGGAAAAATTGTTGGAACTGAATTATTTAAATTAGATGAAATTAATAATGATGAGGCTGCAAGAAAATTTTATCGAAACCATTTAAAAAACGTTGTAGCTACTGGGTAAACGTTCGAGGTATTGATATTCCTGAGATTTAGTCTAAATCCTTAATATTAAACATATCATTAAACATTTCCGATCTGCCTCACCACCTTCTCTATTTTAAATTTAAAAAATAAATTTATTTAATAAATAAACTACTATCACATATGAAACAAATCTTAATAATTAAAGGTGTCAGTAATACTGGTAAAACAACCAAAATAAACGAGATCGCCAATTGGATTATTACTACTTATGGGGTGCCAAATACCATAGGATTAGACCCCCTTGATTTAGAAAAAAATACTTTTGGAATTCTAATCTTTAAAAATTTAAAAATTGGAATTAATAGTGCCGGAGATGATCTAGCAAGTGTAAAAAAGATAGAAAGAATACAGGAAGAATGTGATATTATAATTTGTTGCTGCAGAACTAAAGGTGAAACGTACCAATTCCTTTATAAAAATTTCATTAGAAGTAAAGGTTGGATAGATATATATTTTGATGCTCCAACATTTGCCTCACATGCAATATCAAAGCAAGCAGACAGAGATGATTTAATTGTTAATGGTATTAAATGCTGTTTGATAGGATTGGAGAAACTTTAATAAAATTGTCAAGTTGAAAATAATAAGAGAGTGCCCTCTTTATTTAAAATAAAAATAATTAAAACTGACTATATTAAAATTAAGTCTAAACTATTTGAAAGACAGAATGATTTCTCGAAATAAGATCAAACCTCCGATTAATTTTTGATTGGATATTCTAGAAGAGAATTAAAATTATCATACCATAGATATAGGTAAGTGAACAAAATGCAAGCAGTGGTTACTTTTCCGTAAAAAAGTCATAATAGATAAAATTGCTCATAACAAACGAAAGGAAGTAAACAACCAAAATTGTTATAAAAAAGATTTCGCTATTATATTAATTTCAAGAATTGAAACATATATTCTATAATTTCTTAAAGTACTGATTAGAGTACCAATAAATACCAGACATAATATTTTTAAAAAAATAAAGTAGATTATTCGAGTTAAAAAAAATTATAATCATGAAAAAAGTTTTAATATTATTAGTAATTAGTATCATTTCTCAATTCTCATATTCACAAAGTCAAATCGAATCTAGTCAAATTTATTACCTTAATAATAATACTGTATTTGGTCATTCAGGTACCTTCTTAGAACCATATTCCGGATATAATAATCAAAACAATAGGTCTATTCAGATATTTGGTAACACAACGTATAAAGGAATTCCAAATCTGACTTTTGTAAAAACTGCACAAACCAACTATTATGGAGGAGGGATTTTATGGTTATCGGATAATTTTTCAACTACTGAAAAAAGATTTGCTCAGATTAATGGTAACATTAAAAATGGTGCTGGTTATATAAACTTCAATACCAGAAAAGAATCAGATCCAGCAGGGTTTTTCAATTCAATGGTACTTGATGAAGATGGGAATCTTGCAATTGGTACAGATAATGCATACGGTTGGAAATTAGCAGTAAATGGCAATATAAGAGCAAAAGAAATAAAGGTAGAAACAGGATGGGCCGATTTCGTTTTTTATAAGAATTACAAATTACCTACACTAGCAGAAGTAGAAAATCAAATTCAGAAAAAAGGGCACTTAAAAGATATTCCAAGTTCAAAGGAAGTAGAAAAAAATGGTATTTTCTTAGGGGAAATGCAATCTAAGCTTCTGCAAAAAATTGAAGAACTAACTCTTTACGCTATAGCACAGGAAAAGAAAATAAATGTGCAGGAAAAAAAGATTAATGAACTTGAAAGTATTAATCTCAAGATGATTCAATTTGAAGAAAGATTAAAAAAATTAGAGATGAAAAAATGATTTGAATTTAGTCTAATTAATTGATCGTAGAGTTTATTAATCTATAAAAATTTATTCTAAAAGTCTAAATTGTATAAGAATTGAAAAGTGGTTCTAACAAACTTGTTCTAGTTCTAATTATTATAAAGAACAACTAATCCAGATTAAGGATCTAAATACTAATGTCACAATATTTCTTATTTCCTAAAAAATACTTATTTAAAATGATTTTTAAATTATAGCAAATAACATTAATTAATACTCTTTAATAATCTTGATCTCAAAGCCATCATATCCTCGCTTACTTTCTGATCAAGAATTTTTGCATAATGTTGAGTTGTTTTTAAATTTCTATGACCTAACATTTTACTTACAGATTCTATTGGCACACCGTTTAATAATGTAACTGTTGTTGCAAACGTGTGTCGGGCCAAATGGAAAGTAAGATTCTTCTCTATTTCACATAAATCAGCAATCTCCTTGAGATATGCATTCATTTTTTGATTTGTAAGAATTGGAAGAAGCACCTGTTGGTTCGAACTGGTCGTAGAAACAGAATATTTGTTTATAATTTCCATTGCTGTAGGAAGTAAAGGAATGTTGCTTCGTGTATTAGTTTTTGACCGATTAAATTTAATCCATTTATTACCATCAATTCCAATAACTATATTATTAGCAGTAAGCTTTTTAACATCTGCATAAGCAAGACCGGTAAAACAGGAAAATAGAAATATATCTTTAACCAGATCGAGTCTTAAAGTTGAGAATTTCTTTTCTATTAATTTTTGAATTTCACCCTCAGTTAGAAATTCACGGTCTACTATTTTTAATTGCGCCTTCCAATTTAAAAAAGGATCGTGTTGTATCCAACTATTAGCTAATGCTATTCTTATTATTTTTTTAAAATTGGTTATATATTTGACAGAAGAATTGTGACTGCAATTTCTTTCTGTTTTTAAATAATATTCCAGCCCAGTAATAAAATGATGGTTCACTTCATTAACAGCTATATCTTTTAACTTAAACTCTTTCCAAAGAAAATCTTCAACATGTTTTTTAGCAGTTCTGTAACGTTCTGCCGTCCCGGCTGCAAAGTCTTTTCCAATTAACCGATCTACCCGATCATTATGATCTTGAAATATCTCCAAAAGCATTTTCTGATTCAAAGATTTACCTAAGAATAGATTTTTAATTTTTATGCTTGTTAATATTTCTCCCTTTGAATAAATATCCTTTTGAATTTGATACAACCGCCCTTTGACCTCTGTAATATAACGATTTATATTTTTTGAATTCGCACTATTACCTTTAAGACTCCCCGAATTTGAGTCCCATTCTTTTAGTATGATGTGTTGTTTAAGACTAAATTCCGCTCGCTTTCCGTTTACGGTAATACGCATATATAAAGGTACTTCACCGTTTTTATTAATATCATTACCTCTGGGATAAGCTAATACTGAAAATGATGTATTCATAGGTGCGTTGTTTTTGTTGGTATAAATATATATAAAATAATTAAAACAAAAACACTATAACATGTTGTAAATAAACTATTTACAATGAATTCGGTGCGTAAATAAATTGAGAAAAACACGCACCGAATACCGCACTTTTTAATTGATATTAGATGGTATTATTTGAAATGAATAGAAATTGAAAAAGCCCATAAACATAATGTTTATAGGCTTTTGGGGAGATTTAGTAATCTCTAAGCGGAGAATGAGGGATTCGAACCCCCGGAGGTGTAACCCTCAACAGTTTTCAAGACTGCCGCATTCGACCACTCTGCCAATTCTCCGAGTGTCTTATCAAGTATTCCTTGATTGCGGGTGCAAATATAGAAAGCTTTTTCAAATTACAACAACTTTCTAACTGCTTTTTTTCATTTTTTTCTCTTCCAAAAACACATTTCTTAGAAGTTAACTGAAAATCAGTTCAGTATACATAATTTTATTTTTATATACTCATGTTAAATTATTATCTATCCCTAATTATTATCTCACTACAGTACTTTCTGTTTTCAACAAATCCATTATCTTGGTGCTCTTATTAATTACAACTTATTTTATGAAGAGAATATTTTTATGTGCACTTACCATTGGTTTGGTAAGCTGTGGCGTTCAACATCAAAAAAATGTAGAACAGGCAGACGTAATGGAATATGCAAATACCATTACCGCTCAAGATCTTAAAACTCACCTTTATACTTTTGCCAGCGACGAATTTGAAGGTCGTGAAGCCGGAGAACCGGGACAGAAAAAAGCGGCAGAATATTTAAAGGCTTATTACAAAAAACTGAACATCCCTTCTCCCCTTGGTGGAGACGACTACTTTCAGGAAGTACCATCTTCTGCGTTTAGAGGAACTGTAAAACCATCTGAAAACGTAGTGGCATTTATAGAAGGTAGCGAAAAACCAGATGAAATTCTTATTATTTCTTCTCACTATGACCACGTGGGAATGGATAAAGATGGAAATGTTTATAATGGTGCAGACGATGATGGTTCTGGAACTGTTGCCGTACTTGAAATTGCTGAAGCTTTTATGAAAGCTAAAGCAGACGGATATGCTCCAAAACGTTCTATCTTATTTTTGAATAATACAGGGGAAGAAAAAGGACTTATTGGATCTAAATTCTATACAGATCATCCTATTTTCCCTTTAAGCGAAACTGTAGCAGATCTTAACATAGATATGATTGGCCGTACAGATGTTGGTAATGAAGGAAACGAGAATTACGTTTACCTAATTGGTAGTGATAAACTAAGTACAGAATTGCATAATTTAAGCGAAGAGGTAAACAACAAATACCTCAATCTAGAGCTTGATTATACTTTTAACGACGAGAACGATCCAAATCGTTTTTACTACAGAAGTGATCATTATAACTTCGCTAAGAACAATATTCCAATTATATTTTACTTTAACGGAGTGCATGCAGATTATCATAAAATGACAGATACTCCAGACAAGATCCAATATGATCTTTTGGCTAAACGCGCTAAACTGGTATTTTTAACCGCTTGGGAAGTTGCCAATAGAGCAGAACGTCCATTGGTTGATAAACCTGTTGAAGCACCTGCTGCTGCTTCAAAATAATTCTGAAGAAGTATATTTTAAAACTGAAAAAGCTGTTTAAATTTTAATATTTAAACAGCTTTTTTATTACCCGAATTTCTCTAAGCTTATTCTAATGTCTTTAAGATAATATCTATATCCTCTTCTGTAGTATCCGGATTTATAAAACAGAATCTAGAGACTGTCTCTTTCTTCCACTTCGTAGGAGTCACCAAGGCTATTCCTTCTCTATGGTTCTTATATGTCCAATCTGTATATTGCTCTGGCGACCATCCTTTTCTTCGGAATAATACCACAGATAAGCTGGAAGGTCTTACCATTTCCAAATAATCGCATTGCTCGATCTTTTTCTCGGCAAGTTGAGCCAACTCAATTCCGCGTTCTATAGAATCTCGATATTTATCGGTTCCGTGCATGGCTAAAGAAAACCATAATGGCATTCCCCTTAATCGTCTTGTAAGCTGAATTTGATAATCTGCAGGGTTAAATCCGTGCGCCCCTTCATCTTTAAAGATCTCTAAATAAGATCCTTTTTGAGAATGTGCATTTTTAGCCAATTCCATGTTCTTATAGATGATCGCTCCACAATCGTAAGGAGAAAACAACCATTTATGAGGATCTATGGTAACACTATCTGCTTTCTCAATCCCGTTGAAAAGACCTCTTACTGAAGGTGCAGCCAAGGCTCCACCTCCATATGCACAATCTACATGAAACCATACATTTTCAAGTTCACAAACCTCTGCAATAGTTTTTAGATCATCTATAATTCCCGCATTTGTGGTTCCACCGGTAGCCACTACTGCAAATAGTCTTTTTCTGTCTTTTTGTTCCAGCTCATCAATTGCCTCTTGCAATTCCTGCCCTGTTAAATGATCTCCTTCGCAATCTATCATTATAAGATCTGCATCTATCACTTTCGCCATAGCTTGTACAGAACTGTGCGCTCCATGGGAGGTTAATAATAGACCTTTTTGACCGATATTATCTATGCTTCTGCTCTTCCAATCTTCTCTGGCCGTAACCATAGCAGATAAGTTAGCAGCGGTTCCTCCACTAGTAAAAACTCCAAAAGAATCTTCCGGCATTCTGGTTAAAGAAACCAACCATTTCATAGCCTGATTTTCGCAAAAAATACCGCCCGCTCCTTCCATCCAATACGCTCCATGAATACTAGAAGCAGATGTCACTAAATCGAACATAATTGCTGCTCTGGTTGGTGCTGCTGGAACAAAAGCCAAGTGCCTTGGATGATCTATAGGCACAGTAGCTTTTACCAGAACATCTCGAAATAATTTAAAGGCATTTTCTCCTCCAATTCCGCTAGGGGTTACTGTTTCTCCTACTATTCTTAAAAGTTCTTCTTCTTTTTTAGGCGACCCTAGTTCCGGGGTGATATTCGAAATACGGTCTATGGTATATTTCATGACATCTAAAGTCATTTCTACCAAATCCATATCTATGGTATGCATTTTATTTTTCTCCAAAAGTTAATATTTTAAAGTGTTTTTCTAAAGGATTCAAATTCTCAATAAGTGTTGGAATGAGATCTTTTCCATATTCCAGATACATTTCTGAAAAGTTGGTTTGCCGTTCCTGCAAACTTTTATTCGGGAATAATTCGTTCTGAAGCAATGCTATTCTGGAAACCTCATCTTTCAACTTGCGTTTTTGAGCTTTCAGCAATCGCTTCTCTAAATGATCTAATCCTTTTAATTGCTTTACTTCCTGAGCTTTTACAGCTCCTAAAAAGCTTTTATCTGTTTTTTCTGCCAACTCATACATCTCCTGAAATTGCTTCACCAAATGTTCCTTCTGCGGACTAAAATCTATATCTATATTCGAGATCTTTCTAACTTTTCTATTGATAAGCTCGTGCTGTTTTAAGAATAATTCCTGCTGAGAAATATTCAACTTGCTACGCTTTTCATTTTGCTTAGAAGATTCTATCAATGCTGAATTTCTGAGTAATAATATTGGAAAAGGAACTTTTACAGCTTCAAAGAAATCTTTCAACTCGAACCAATAGGCCAACTCTCCTCCTCCACCGATATAACATAGATTTGGTAAGATCACCTCTTGATATAAAGGTCGTGTCATCACATTCGGACTAAACCTGTTTGGATGCGTTTTTACTTCAGATCTCATTTCATCTTCACTCCAAGATATCTGCGTTTCATTAACAAAATAACGCCCTTCTTGCTCTATAATTCGCTCTCGTAAACCATCATTTAAATAGAACAAATTGATCTCTCTAGGATTCACCTGAATAGTGTACCCTAATTCTTTTAGTTTATTAGCCGTTGGTCCCGTTGCATTTTCAGAAACCTTCTCAAAAACCTCTTTCTCCAGGTAAGGCAAAAACTCACGTTTTAAAACCTTACTATCTGCATCTAAAATTACCAGCCCATACTCTTTAAAAAGCTCATTGCCTAAATAACGGGTAGCATCGGTAAGATTAGAATGCTCTAAATATGCCTTTCTAAATAATTCTTTTAACGCATCTGCATTAGTCCCTCCTCCAATTTCCGCAGAAAAAAGAGCAAATACTTCATCAAGACCATTGGTATTTAAATTTCCAACAGCATCCTTTTCAACATTTGGCTGAGTGCTATTCCATTTAAATTTCTTTCCGTTTAAATTAAAATAATTGATTTCCGCAAAATCATGATCTTCTGTAGCCATCCAATAAATAGGCACAAAATTAGAATTTGGATATTTTTTCTGAAGATCTTTTGAAAGATTAATGGTAGAAACAATCTTATATAAAAAGTAAAGCGGGCCTGTAAATAAATTTAGCTGATGCCCTGTAGTAATAGTGAAGGTATTTTCTTTAGAAAGCAGCTCTATATTATCTTTAACCGCTTCTGAGGTTTGTAAGTCTTTATATTGATCTTGCAAAACTTGCACCAATACATTTCTTTTATCTGTAGTGAAAAAGTCCTTTTTTTCTTTAATCTGAGCATTAAAGTTTTCAAGCGTAGGAAATCTATTATAAAGAGATTTCAGACTTTCTTTTTGATCCAGATAATCGATAATTAATGGTGAAAAGTAATTTGTTTCTTTATAGGAAAGACAGTCTGTTGGCATAGAAAAAGTTTAAAACGTAAAGATACCGAAGTTAAATATTTTATACTGTAAATTTTAGTTAATTCCCTTGCGAATGCTATCTTTACTAGATAACTCCTCTTTAATTCAATTAAATGAAAAAAATTACCCTCTTTCTTGTATTACTTTTGAATTTACAATTTGCGTTCTCGCAACAACTACAAACTCCTGAAGAATTTTTAGGATATGAGGTAGGAACCCAGTTTACCAGACATGCTAATGTGGTAAATTATTTTGAAAATGTAGCCAAGGCTTCAGATATGGTGGAGTATCACACCTACGGGAAGACCAATGAAGGCAGACCTTTAACTTATGCAATCATATCTGCTCCAGAGAATCTTACAAATATTGAGCAGATTAGAAAAGATCATTTAAGCAGTGCAGGGATCCTTGAAAATGGAAATTCTTCTGAACCTAAAAAAGCAATAGTATGGCTTAGTTATAACGTGCATGGTAATGAAGCTTCTAGTACAGAGGCTGCCATGAAAACGCTTTATGAATTAATAACATCTAAAAAAGAATGGCTGAAGAATACCGTGGTTATTATAGACCCATGCGTAAATCCAGATGGAAGAGATAGATATGTTAACTGGTACAACGAGATAAAAACCACTCCTTACACGGCAAATCCTATCGCTAGAGAACACAACGAGCCATGGCCTGGAGGAAGACCAAATCATTATTTATTTGACTTAAACCGTGACTGGGCTTGGGCAACACAGGTAGAAACGAAACAACGTTTAAAAGTTTACAACCAATGGATGCCTAATATTCATGTAGATTTTCATGAACAAGGAATTAATGAACCTTATTATTTTGCACCCGCTGCAGAGCCATTTCATGAAATAATCACTCCATTCCAAAGAGATTTTCAAACAACTATCGGAAAAAATCACGCTAAGTATTTTGATAAGAATGGATGGTTATATTTTACCAAAGAACGATTTGACTTGCTGTATCCAAGTTATGGAGATACCTACCCTATTTACATGGGAGCAATTGGTATGACCTATGAACAAGCCGGAAATGGTGCTGCTGGATTAGGAATTAATACTAGAGAAGGATATGAACTCACTTTGGTAGACAGAGTAGCTCATCACTTTACCACAGGATTATCTACAGTAGAGGTTGCCTCACAAAATGTTGAAAAACTAAATTCTGAATTTTCCAACTTCTTCAAAAATCAGGATTCTAAATATAAATCTTACGCTTTAAGCGGAGAGCCAGATAAGATAGCTGCATTAGAAAGACTATTAGATATTCATGAAATTAAATACGGAAATGCAAATTCCGGAAAAATTAGAGGTTACAACTATACTCAAAATGATGATTCTGGCTTGAATGCAACCAATAAAACTCTAGTGGTAAATAGCAATCAGCCAAAAGGTAAAATGGTAAAAGTACTTTTTGAACCTAATGCAAAATTGAATGATTCTCTTACTTACGATATTACCGCATGGAGTTTACCTTACGCCTATGGATTAGATGCCGTTGCCAGTTCTAGTTCAATAAATAGCAACCAAGTTTCTGAAAGTGAAAAAGTACAAAATACTGCATCGCCTGCTTCTGCTGGTTATGTTACCAAATGGAACAGCATGGACGATGCTCGTTTTCTTGCCGCTTTACTTAAAGAAGGTGTAAAAGTGAGATTTAGTGAGATTCCTTTTGAAAATGCGGGTCAAAAATTTAAGCCAGGAAGTCTTGTAATTACTAAAAGTGATAACGCCAAGTTTGAAAACTTCGATGCCAAATTAGTAGAGATCGCAAATAAATTTGATCGCCAACTTACTGTTGCTAATAGCGGATTTTCCACTAGCGGACCAGATTTCGGATCTTCAGAGATTAAGATCATCAACAATCCTACAGTCGGTGTTTTGCAAGGAGAAGGTACTTCTTCTTTAAGCTATGGAGAAATTCTTTTCTTTTTTGAACAAGACTTAAATTTCCCGGTTATTCCTATTGGAACAGATTATTTAGCAAGTGCAGACCTTTCTCAAATAAATATATTGGTAATGCCTTCAGGATATTATAATAGCTTATTGGATGATGCCACCCTTAACAAACTAAAATCTTGGGTAAAAGCAGGTGGAAAAGTAGTTGCTATAGGTAATGCTGTTAGCAGTTTTGCCGGAAAAGAAGGCTTTGATCTGCATGAAAATAAATCTGTAATGAAAAAAGATACCACCGGTAAAGGTAATTTGTTGCCTTATAGTGTTAGAGAGCGAGAAAGCATCAAAGACCTTATTACAGGAAGTATTGTAAAAACCAAAGTAGACAATACCAATCCGATGGCATTTGGTTATAATGACTATTATTTCAGTCTAAAATTAAGCGAAGACAGTTATGCCTTTTTAAAAGAAGGTTATAATGTTGCCTATTTACAAGATAACCCTAAAATTGTTTCTGGTTTTGCAGGAAGTAATGCCAAAGAAGAGATCAAGAATTCTATGGTTTTTGGAGAAGAAAGAATGGGAAGAGGAAGTTTTATATATTTAGTAGACAATCCACTTTTCAGATCGTTTTGGGAAAATGGTAAATTGTTCTTTGTGAACTCCCTTTTCTTTGTGAACAATAATGATTATGACATGTATTAACCTGAATAATTAAGTGAACAAAATAATGAAATCCGTTTAAACCTCTAATTCGAAAACTTGTATCTCAGAGAATTGCGATAAAAATTTACCTAGCATAGAAAATAGACGAATTTATTAGCAATCTTGAAGAGATGCTGAAACAAGTTCAGCATGGCGGCAGTTCTAATAGCAGAATCGTCACCCTGAACTTGTTTTGAGGTCTATAATGTGTAACTAAATAAAATAGGTGAATTTTAGAGGAGTCGAAGGGGTTTAAAAACATCCCGATCCCGAAAACTTCTAGGAAGCTGGATGTAACTTATGTCAGCTTTTACAGTCTAATATAATACTTTTAAACTTTTTACTAAATCAAGCTCTACGTAAATGATAAAACGCATTGTATTCTTACTTTTCATCTCTATAAATTGCTTAAATCTTACTGCACAAAATGAGAGTAAAGACCCAAAAATAGATTTTGAAACCTTTACGCTTCAAAACGGATTAAAAGTAATTTTTCATATAGACAGATCAGACCCTGTGGTGGCAGTAGCACTTACAAGTCATGTGGGTTCTGCAAGAGAAATTGAAGGCAGAACCGGTTTTGCTCATTTATTTGAACATTTACTTTTCTTAGAGTCAGAAAATTTAGGAAAAGGTGGACTGGATAAGATGAGTGCAAGAATTGGAGGTTCTGGTGCAAATGGATCTACCAGTAGAGATAGAACCAATTATTTCCAAACAGTGCCTAATGATGCGCTAGAAAAAATGATCTGGGCAGAAGCAGATAAGCTCGGATTTTTTATCAATACGGTTACAGAACCTGTGCTTTCCAAAGAAAAACAGGTGGTAAAAAATGAAAAAAGACAGAGCGGAGATAATAGGCCATATGGGCATACCATGTATGTTATAGATAAGAACCTATATCCAGAAGGTCATCCTTACAACTGGCAGGTAATCGGATCTTTGGAAGATCTTCAAAATGCTACTCTCCAAAATGTAAAAGATTTTTATAACAAGTGGTATGTTCCGAATAATGTAATTCTAACCATCGCCGGAGATTTTGATAAAGAACAGGCAAAAGAATGGGTTCATAAATATTTTGATGAAATAAAAGCCGGAGATAAGATCGCAACTTTAGAGAAGCAACCGGTGCAATTAAAGGAATCTAAAGAGCTTTATTATGAAGATAATTTTGCTAAACTTCCTGAACTTACTATGGCTTGGCCTTCTGTTTACTCTTACCATGAAGATTCTTATGCTCTAGAGATCTTATCAAAATATCTTTCGGAAGGTAAAAACGCACCTCTGTATAAAAATCTGGTAGTTAAAAAAGAATTGACGGATGAAATTCAAATGTATGATTACACTTCAGAATTAGCAGGAGAACTCTTACTTCAAGTTCGTGCTTACGATGGAAAAGACCTTGATCTTGTAAAAAAAGCTATTGATGAAACTTTTGCTCAGTTTGCCAAAGATGGAATTCCTGAAAAGGATTTAAAACGTATTAGAGCAGGACAGGAAACCGAATTCTATGATGGGATTTCTAGCGTCTTAGGAAAAGGATTTCAACTGGCACAATATCAGATTTTCGCTAATGACCCTAATGAGATCAATAAGAACGTAGAAAAAATTAAGAATGTAAACCGTGAAGATGTTATGAGAGTCTTTAAAAAATACATTCTGAATAAACCGTATATAGCCTCCAGTTTTGTTCCGAGAGGACAGAAAGAATTGGCTCTTGAAAATTCTGTAGAAGCCGAAGTTGTAGAGGAGAAAATTATTGAAGGTGCTGAAGATAAATTTGATGCTAGCACCGCTGCAAGCTATGAAAAAACACCTTCGAGTTTTGACAGATCTACAGAACCACCATATTGGGGAACTCCTGAAGTAAAAACTCCAGAAATATGGACAGCTAATTTACCATCTGGTCTTACTATTTCTGGAATAACAACAGAAGAAGTTCCATTAATAAAATTCAGTTTAGAAATGGAAGGTGGACTTTTATTAGAAGATTCTACCAAAATTGGAGTTTCTAACCTATTGGCAAATTTAATGACCAAGGGTACAAAAGATAAAACTCCTCAAGAATTAGAAGAAGCTATTGAATTATTAGGTTCTGAAATTGACGTAGATGCGAAGGATGATAAGATTGTGATTAGCGGAAGTAGTCTTTCCAGAAATTTTGAGAAAACCATGAAATTGGTTCAGGAAATCCTGTTAAATCCTAGATGGGATGAAGCCGAATTTAATCTTATGAAACAACAAGTATTAAGTCAAATTCAGCAGGAAAAAGCGAATCCAAATAGCATTGCCAGAAATGAATTCAGAAAACTGATCTATGGCAATAACAATATCTTAGCCTACAATAATTTGGGAACTGCAGCCTCTGTAAATCAAATAAACTTATCAGATCTTAAGAGTTATTATAACAATAAATTGTCTCCCCAAAAAGCTAAATTCTTAGTAGTGGGAGCCTTAAATAAAGATGAAGCAACCAATGCACTTAAAGCTATTTCAGCAAATTGGAAACCGCAAGCTGTAAAGATCCCCGAATACCAAACTCCTACAGCACCAGATAGCTCACAAGTTTATTTTTATGATGTTACTGGGGCCAAACAATCTGTGATAATGATCGGTGCCCCGGCAGTAGCCGCCACGTCTAAAGAATTCTATCCTGCAGAGGTTATGAACTACAGATTAGGTGGAGGTGGATTTGCTTCCCAGCTAACACAACAATTAAGAGAAGGAAAAGGATATACTTATGGAATTAGGTCTGGATTTAATGGAAGTAAGATGGTAGGGCCTTTTGTTATTTCTAGCGGAGTTCGTTCTAACATTACATATGATGCTTTAGATCTTATCAAAGAAATACTGACAAAGTATCCAGAGAATTTTGACTATAATGATCTTGAAGTAACCAAAAGTTTTATGGTTAAAAGCAATGCTCGAAAATTTGAAACTTTGAATTCTAAATTAGATATGTTGAGCGATATTAGCAATTATGATCTTGATCCAGATTTTATATCTCAAAGAGAAAAACGAGTGGAAGACATGAGTATTGAAGATATTCAGGAAATTGCAAGGAAATATGTGAATCCAAATAAAATGTACTATTTGGTAGTAGGAGATGCAGCTACACAGTTCCAAAAGATAGAAGAACTTGGCTTTGGAAAACCGGTTTTACTTAATGAAGAATAACTTTAAAATTTATATAGAATTACCCGGCATTTATCTTTTTTTACTGAAACAGGTTTGGAAACAAAAAAGATTCAATAAAAAATATCTTGATCCTAAGCTTGAACTTTATAAAAAGAGAAATGATGGGAGTCTAACTGAAAAAGACCTTAAAAAAATAACAGATTATTACGCATTAGGAGTTTCCGGAATACTGGGAACTTCTTTTTGCATTTTAAGAGGTTATAAAATGAAGTTGGCAGAGCGAAAAGTTATAAGCTACTTAGGAGGTATTTCGGGTTTACTGGATGATCTATTTGACGATACTTCAAAAGAAACCCAGGGTTTCAAAGACTTCATCTTATCTCCCCAAGAAATGACGCCTAATAATGTTCAAGAAGCATTGCTAATCGATCTTTATACCGAAGGTTTAAAAGAGTGTTCTCGGTCCGAAAAAATTCAGCAACTAGCCTTAAACGTCTTTCAGACTCAGCAGGAAAGTTTAAAGCAAAAAGATAATTCAATTAACAAGTTAGAATTAGAAAAGATCACATTCGCCAAAGGCGGTAGTTCATTTTTATATTATAGAGCTTGTCTTGAAAATATAGCCGATCAAAATGAAAAAGAGCTCATATATCATCTCGGCGGATTAATGCAATTAGGTAATGATATTTTTGATGTTTATAAAGATCGTCAGGAGAACATTCAAACCCTTGCTACCAGAACAATAGATATTAATGTTTTGAGAAATTACTTTCAAACTGAATTGGAAAGAAGCTTTGAGCTTGCTAAAGTTTGTAATTACCCGGCGAAAAATATTGAAAAATTCCTGAAAATAATTAGTCTAGGGATTGCTCGAGTTTATGTATGTCTTGATCAGTTTAAACTACTTCAGTTAAAAAGTGATGGTAAATTTGATATTGAAAAATATAACAGAAAAGAGCTTATTTGCGATATGCAGAAACCAAGAAATCAACTAAAAGCAATTCAATATTATTTTGAAATAATTAGTGAAAATTAATTTAAGCTGCTGCTTCAGAAGCAAACCTGGACTTAAGAAGATCAAGATCTTCAGAACTAAAACCTTTTAATTCTACCATAGTTCCGGCAGCGGCACCAGATTTAATAATAAAATTATTTGGAGTGACTGTAATATTTTGAATTTCCTCTAATGAATATTTGAGAGGTTTCATTCCTACGCTACCCACTTCTAATAACTGGTCATCCCACTTAATATAATCCCTATTTCTACCTTTCTTCTGATTATACATATGAAAAGCGAAATAAGATATCCCTAAAAACAAGTATAAGATTCCACTAGCCTTAATATCTGATATGAACAAATTATAGATTCCTATAACTGTCCAAATAATGGCAAGATACAGGTTGTATCTTTTTCTCCAACCTGAAGTTTTCTTTACGATTTTAGGCATTTATTAAAAGTTAGATGTTGATTCCATAAATATATAAAATCTAACTTTATCCACATATCAACCTATAGAGCGGTCAAGTTGAGCGTCCCGATTACTATCGGGATCGAAACCTCATTATCTTATGGAAAGTTCTCGTCTACGCTCGAACTGACAGAAAATACTAAACTATACGTTTCTAATCTTTAACTCTTTTCTAACCGGTTTTGCAACCTCCGCATTTACCGGAGTTCCGTAAAGATCAAAATCTGCAGCTTCATTAATTTTAACATCATAGAATTCACCAGTTTTTAGATAGATCTCAGTAGCATCAATCAACACTTCATTATCAACATCTGGAGAATCAAATTCTGTTCTGCCTATAAAGTAATTACCTTCTTTTCTATCTATTACAACCTTGAAAGTTTCCCCAATCTTCAGCTGATTCAATTCCCAAGAGATCTGAGATTGAATTTCCATGATCTGGTTGGCACGATCTTGTTTTACATCTTGCGGCACATCATCTTCTAAATTATAAGCATGCGTATTTTCTTCATGAGAATAGGTAAAACAACCCAAACGCTCAAAACGCATTTCTTTAACCCAATCTTTTAATTCTTGAAAATGCGCTTCGGTCTCTCCTGGATACCCAACAATAAGAGTGGTTCTTATAGTCATATCTGGCACTTCTTTTCTAAATTCCTTTAGAAGTTTGGTCGTTTTCTCATGAGTAGTTCCACGTCTCATAGATTTTAAAAGATCGTCTGAAATGTGTTGCAATGGGATATCTAGATAATTACAAACTTTAGGCTCACGGTTCATTACATCTAGCACATCCATAGGGAAACCTGTAGGAAATGCGTAATGTAAACGTATCCATTCTATTCCATCCACCTTCACTAAGTTTTCTAATAACTCGGCAAGATTTCGTTTTTTGTAAAGATCAAGTCCGTAATAGGTAAGATCCTGAGCGATCAAGATCAACTCTTTTACACCTTGCGCCGCAAGATTTTGAGCTTCTTTTACCAAATGCTCTATTGGGGTAGATTTATGCTTACCACGCATTAATGGAATTGCACAAAAAGAACAAGGTCTATCACAACCTTCGGCAATCTTTAAATACGCGTAGTTTTTAGGAGTGGTAGTAAGTCGCTCTCCTATAAGTTCGTGTTTATAATCTGCTTCTAAAGCTTTTAAAAGTTCGGGAAGTTCTGTAGTACCAAAATATTGATCTACATCTGGTATTTCTTGCTGAAGATCTGGCTTATAACGTTCACTCAAACATCCGGTTACAAAAACCTTATCTACATCGCCTTGTTGCTTTTTCTCCACATACTCCAAAATAGTATTTACAGATTCTTCTTTTGCATTATCTATAAATCCACAGGTATTAATAACAACAATATTACCTTCCTGCTCATGAACAACATCTTTTTTGTTGGCGCGTAATTGCCCCATCAAAATCTCACTGTCATAGACATTTTTGCTACAACCTAGAGTTACTACGTTAATCCTGTTCTTTTTTATCGATTTCGTCCTCATACCATTTATGCTTTAAAAGCTTCACCTCTAACCGATTTAATCAAACTTCAGTCAAAAGTTAGCGGGTGCAAAGATACAACGTAGAAATTGAACTGCGGAAGAATAAACGATTAATGAATTAGCTAGGATTTTAGCTGAAATAATTATGTAAAGACACCATCCATGCGGCTTCGTAATATCTCAATACACTTATCACCAATATTCCTGCTATTACATAGATCCAAGAATATGTATCTTTTTTAAGCATCAAACCTCCAATAATAGCAAAAACTAGAAATGGAATCGCTAGAATTAAGTTAGGAATTGGCCATGCATTTTCGAATAAAATGGCAATTATTTTCATTACCACAAAGAACACACTGTAAAATAGAATGATCTTACTGATAATAGCTTTTAAATTATTTGTAGGCATTTCTATTGATTATAATTTTCTGGAGATTTTCTCTTCTTGGTAGCAGTTTCATAAGAATAAGCCCATTGTAACAAGTCTTGCTCCTTATTTGGTTTTGCAAAAAAGGTTAATCCTTCAGGCTCATTATTTTCAGTATAACCCATAGGAACTGTTATGCCAGGATATAATGCAACTGCGGCTTCACCAGCATGATAATTATTGATAGATATAACCCCATCTAAATTATTTTCTTTCATTGGAACATCAAAGAATTTCATCCCGTTAGTATGCAAGGTATCTTTAATGGCTTGATATTCTTCAGGCGTTGCAGAATCTGCGACAATTCCATCAAATAATCCCTGACCGTAAGGTGCTCTTTGCAATGAATCTTGAAGGTTATAAGCCACAACATCTGCAACTGTTTTGAATTTTAAATTATTATCTCCATAGGATTTAAAATATAAAGGCAGATCTCTTTTCATTTCGAGGTTTAAGAATCGTGTGAAATTTGGAAGATCTACTTCTACCGCTTTAAATTCTACAACTTCTGCACCGGCATTTCTAAGATCTGCAATTGCCTGAACATAAAGCGTATCTTCCATCAATTCTTTAATAGCTCCAAATCTTTTACCTTTTAGAGAACCTTCTTTAACCGATGAATAAAAATCTTTAGTAGAATTCTTATTTCCTTTAGAAGCTAGATCTTGATTATCTTTTCCTGTCATAGCAGATAATAAAATAGCATTATCTACAACAGATTTTGTGATTGGACCAGGAGTATCTAAAGTGCTAGAAATAGGAACAATTCCACCACGGCTTAATAAACCAATTGTTGGTTTTAATCCTACCAAAGAATTCTGACTTGAAGGAGAAATTATAGAACCAGCTGTTTCAGATCCAACCGCAACAGTAACCAAATTGGCTGCCACAGCAACAGCACTTCCCGAACTGGAACCTCCTGTATCAAAAATCTTTCTTCCGTAAGGATTTAAAGTTTGACCCCCAATAGCAGAATATCCGCTTGGGCAATCTTCACAAAAGAAATAAGCCCATTCACTTAAGTTAGCTTTTCCCAGGATCAAAGCTCCATTGTCTTTTAATCTATGAGTGATAAATGCATCTTTCGTTTTATTTTGCTCTAATGCAACAGCACCTGCTGTAGTTGGCATATTCTCTGCATCGATATTATCTTTTAAAAGCACCGGAATTCCAAAGATTGGATGATGCTCTTTACCATCTTTTAAAGCTGCATCTTTAGCTCTGGCTTCTTCTAAAACTTTAGGATTTAATGAAATTACAGAGTTTAAAGAAAGTTCATTTTCTCTGTCGAATTTCTGAATTCTAGCAAGATAAAAAAGCACTAGATCTTCATATGTGAAATCACCATTCTTAACTGATGCTTGTAAAGATGGAATATCTTTATCTAGAATTAAAGGTTTTAGCTGATTATATCTTTCAGAAGAAAAACTTTCAATTTCCTTTTCGAAAGGAGCCAAAATCGTGTCTTTAGAAACGTATTTAGAGTCAAGTACTTTAAAATCCATTTCTTTTGGACCTTGAATAGTATCTTGAACTACTGCTGAAGAAGTCTTTTCTTCTGATTCATTTTTACAACTAAATATGGAAATTGCTAAAAAAATAAGTAAAATCTTCTTCATATGATTTGATTCTAAAGGTTTGAGATTTAATTTTTATGCATGAGTAGGAATTCTATTTTTTGAAGAACGAATCTACAAATTCAAATTTATTAAAGACTTGAAGATCTTCAATACCTTCACCTACTCCAATATATTTTACAGGAATTTTAAATTGATCGCTTATTCCAATCACAACTCCACCTTTTGCCGTACCATCAAGTTTGGTAACAGCCAAGGATGTAACTTCTGTAGCTGCCGTAAACTGTTTGGCTTGCTCAAAAGCATTCTGTCCTGTAGAACCATCCAACACCAATAAAACTTCATGTGGAGCATCTGGAATAACTTTTTGCATCACGCGTTTTACTTTGGTAAGTTCGTTCATAAGATTCACCTTGTTATGCAATCTTCCGGCGGTATCTATAATAAGTACATCTACATCTTGCTTTACGGCGCTCTGAACAGAGTCAAAAGCCACAGAAGCAGGATCGCTACCCATTTGTTGCTTAATAATTGGCACTTGAGTTCTATCTGCCCAAATTTGAAGCTGATCTATAGCGGCTGCTCTAAAAGTATCTGCAGCTCCTAACATCACAGTTTTACCTTCTTGTTTAAATTGATATGCAAGTTTCCCAATAGTAGTTGTTTTACCAACACCGTTAACTCCAACAACCATTACAACATAAGGTTTCTTACCAGCAGGAATCTGAAAACCATCACCCTCTCCACCACTGGTTTCAGAAAGTAAACCTGCAATTTCTTCTCTCAATATTTCATTAAGTTCTTCTGTTCCCAGATATTTATCTCTGGCTACTCTTTCTTCAATTCTATTTATGATCTTAATAGTAGTTGCTACACCTACATCACTACTTACCAATACATCTTCAAGATCATCTAAAACCTCATCATCTACCTTAGCTTTACCGGCTACGGCTTTACTCATTTTAGACAGGAAGTTTGATTTAGATTTCTCTAAACCCTTATCAAGGGTTTCCTTTTTCTCTTTGGAAAAAATCTTTTTAAATAAACTCATTATTTTTTGAAGGTTTTAAACTCAATATCATTGGTAATTTAAATTACCAACTCTTAAAATTCAAGTGTAAATATACACAAAAAGAAAAAGCCGTCCAGATGGCTCCGGACGGCTTTTAAAATATTTTGAAATAATTTACTTTTTGCTTAAAAAGTCATTTACGTTCTCTGGAATCATAATTGCTTCAACAAAAGTATAAGCACCTGATTTAGGTGATTTTACCATTTTAATGGCTTTTGTCAATCTCTTTGAACCTGTTTGTAATGATGCTACTGATTTCTTTGCCATGGCTTACTTATTTAATTTCTTTATGAACAGTCATTTTCTTAAGAATTGGGTTAAATTTCTTTAACTCCATTCTATCTGGCGTGTTCTTTTTGTTTTTTGTTGTAATATATCTTGAAGTACCTGGTCTACCAGATTCTTTATGCTCTGTACATTCTAAGATTACCTGTATTCTGTTACCTTTCTTTGCCATTTCTCTATATCTTATCGGTTAAGGATTATTTGTTTAAATAACCTTTTTCTCTCGCTTCTTTAATAACAGCAGAGATACCTTTTTTGTTGATGTTTTTTAATGCAGATGCAGAAACTTTCAAAGTTACCCATCTATCTTCCTCAGGAATATAAAAACGTTTCTTTAATAGGTTGATATTAAATTTACGTTTGGTTTTGTTCATAGCGTGAGAAACATTGTTCCCTACCATTGCTCTTTTACCCGTAAGCTCACAAACTCTTGACATTGCTTTATACTTTATTTTGTTATTTCAAAACAGGCTGCAAATTAACGATTTTTTTACATAACAGCCAACACAAAATTAAAAATAATTAGAGGTTTTTTTAAAGTGGTTTTATAACACAGCTTTTGCAGTCATTTCTAACACACTTAGTAACATCCACCTATTTAATTATGAATCAATTCTTTAAGAAGCAACTCGAAAGCCTTATTCACCGCTTTTTTCACCACTTGCTCCCTGTTTTTTCCTAGCTTAAATTCAGTAGAAAAAATTCTACTAGGCGTTGCCAAACCTATAAAAACTGTCCCAATTTCGGCATCACTGTCTCCTTTAGAGGGACCTGCATTTCCTGTAGTAGCTATTGCATAATCCGATTTAAAAAATGCTCTCGCATTTTCTGCCATTTTCTCTGCAACCTGCCCACTTACCACACTAAATTCTTCAATTATTTTATGAGGTACATTTAAAATGTCCTCTTTCATCTGGGTAGCATAAGTAATCAATCCACCTTTAAAACTATTTGATGCACCTGGATTTAACGTAAAAGCTGCAGCTAACTCTCCTCCCGTACAACTTTCAGCAAAACATAAAGTTCTATTTTGAGAAGCTAAAAGCTTGTTCAAGGTCATTGCTATATCTTGATCTTCTCCATCTGTACTTGGTAAAATATCTTCCAAAAGTGAATAGATCTTTTCAAACTCAAATTCAACACTTTCTTTTAATTCAGCTTCATCACTTCCTTTCCCGGAAAGACGCAATCTTACAGAGTCAAAACTGGGCAGATAAGCCAGTTTTATGTGAGCTGGAAGGTTGTCTTCCCACTCTTCAATTCTTTGCGCTATAGCACTCTCTCCTAAGCCATAGGTACGAATGGTTTTATGATAGATAAAAGGTCTCTTAAAATCTGATTTTAATTTCGGAATTACCTGATACTCCATTAAGGCTTTCATTTCAAAAGGAACTCCGGGCATTGCAACAAATACAGTCTTATCTTTCTCTATCCAGATCCCTGGTGCTGTTCCATATTTATTGAAGAGTACGGTAGATTTTGAAGGAACCATAGCTTGTTCCCTGTTCATATCTGAAATTGGGGTTGTGATTATCTTTTCGAAAAGCTCTTCAATATGATCTAGCACTCCTTGATCTTGAACCAGAGTATCATCAAAATACTCACAAAAAGTATGTTTTGTAATATCATCTTTGGTAGGACCAAGTCCGCCGGTAATAATTACAAGATCTGCTCTGGAATTTGCATCTTTAAGAGTAGAAAGTATGTGTTCTTTATTATCCTGAATAGAAGTAATTTGATGAACCGAAATACCAATCTTATTTAATTCTTGAGCAATAAACACTGAATTTGTATCTATAATTTGCCCAATTAAAATCTCATCACCAATGGTAATAATTTCTGCAGTCATTACAATCCGAAATCATTTTTCAACTCAGCTTCTGCCAGAGTAACTTTTGTTGCAATTTTACTTCCTGCTTCCTGAGCACTTGAGCCACTTTTGTTTTCCTTAGACCAAGCTTCTATAGTAAGAATCTGCTCCATTAAATTTAATCCAAAAAGCTCCAAATTTGGCTTCATTTTATGAGCAAATTGATATGCTAAATTTGGATTATCATTATCTATTGCTTCATTCATAGATTTTACATCGGGCGGAATTTCTTCTAAAAAGGTTTGTACGATGATCTTTAAAAAATCTTCATCACCACCTGCCATTTCATTCACGCTGTCTAAATTGTAATTTTTACCCATCTATTTTACTTGAATTGAAAACATTTTTTCTTTTTCCAGAAATCCTGAAAGTCGGTCATTAGGAGATACTTTACCTACTCCTTCTGGAGTACCAGTAAAAATAATATCGCCAATCTTCAATGTAAAATATTGCGAAACATATTCAATGATCTCATCGATCTTCCACAACATATCTGAAGTATTGCCCTTTTGAACCTCTTCTTCGTTCTTCTGTAAGCTAAAGTTAATATTATTTATATTCTGAAAAGAATTTTTGTCAATCCATTTCTCACCAATTACCGCTGCACCGTCAAAAGATTTGGCTTTTTCCCAAGGAAGTCCCTTTTCTTTTAACTCATTTTGAAGATCTCTGGCAGTAAAATCTATTCCTAATCCTATTTCATCATAATATTTATGAGCGAATTTAGACTGAATATATTTCCCAACCTTCTTGATCTTTACCAAAACTTCTACTTCGTAATGCACATCATTACTAAAGTCGGGAATAAAAAATGGTTGTTTTTTTAGTAAGATTGCGGTATCCGGTTTTAAAAAGATCACCGGATCTTTAGGTCTTTCATTTTTAAGCTCTGAAATATGAGCGCTGTAATTTCTTCCTATGCAGATTATTTTCATAGCAAATCACTTCTAACAAATAGCTTATTTAAGTTTGGTATTAAGCTTTCTTAATTTAATAGCAGTTAGAACTTTCTTGGTATACAGAGGGAAATCTGCATTTTGTATCCAGCCGAAATACCCCGGCTCATCTTCCAATACCTTTTCTACGTGCTTTCCTTTATATTTTCCGAAGGCAAAAACTTCATCCCCCTTTTTATCATAAGCTATAAAGCCTGCAAAATCTGCGAAATTTCTTCTGGAACTATATTGTCCTAACCATGAAATATCATTCTCTAGCTCCTCATACTTGTCTAGTTGAGATTTTAAAACTTCGTAAGTAGCATTCGTATCTGCCTCTGCAGTATGCGCTCCCTCTAAAGATTCTCCACAATAAAATTTATATGCCGCAGAAAGGGTGCGTTGTTCCATTTTATGAAAGATAGTTTGTACATCTACAGAAACCACATTTTTCATATCAAAATCTACATCTGCACGCAATAACTCTTCAACTAACAAAGGAATATCGAACCTATTAGAATTAAATCCTCCAAGATCACAGCCCTTGATCATCTCATGAACTTTAGGTGCCAATTCATTAAAAGTAGGCTCATTTGCTACCTTTTCATTAGAAATTCCGTGAATAGCAATTACCTCAGCAGGAATATTCATTTCCGGATTTACCAACCAGGTCTTACTCTCTTTATTTCCGTTTGGAAAAACCTTTAAAATTGAGATTTCTACAATACGATCTTTAGCCACATTTGTTCCGGTAGTTTCCAGATCAAAAAAACAAATAGGCTTTGTGAGTTTCAACTCCATAAATTGAATGCTTTATTTTTTTCAAAGATACTATAAAAATATCGGGACAGAATTCATTATAACCATAGAACCAGTCCAAATTCAGGATGATTTTCAAAATAAAAAAACCGTTTAAAAAACTGTATTACAAGTTCCTTAAACGGTTTAATTCTGATTTTTAATTAACTCTAAACTACTCTATTCTTATCAAAAGACTCTAAGTATTGAGCTACTCTTTGCACAAATTGTCCTCCTAGAGCACCGTTTACAACTCTATGGTCATAACTGTGAGATAAGAACATTTTATATCTAATCCCGATGAAATCTCCTTCTGGAGTTTCAATAACTGCAGGAACTTTTCTAATAGCACCAAGCGCTAGAATAGCAACCTGTGGCTGATTAATAATTGGCGTACCCATGATACTTCCAAAAGTCCCCACGTTTGTTACAGTATAAGTTCCGCCTTGAATATCATCCGGCTTTAATTTATTTACTCTCGCTCTTCCTGCAAGGTCATTAACTTCTTTAGCCAAACCAACAAGATTCAATCTGTCGGCATTTTTAATAACCGGTACTATCAAGTTTCCATCTGGTAAAGCTGCTGCCATACCTAGGTTAATATTTTTCTTTTTAATAATCTTATCTCCATCTAAAGAGATGTTGATCATTGGGAAATCTTTAATGGCTTTTGCCACGGCTTCCATAAAGATAGGCGTGAAAGTTAGTTTCTCTCCTTCGCGTTTTGCAAATGCATCTTTATGCTTGTTTCTCCAATTCCAAATGGTAGTAACATCAACTTCAATAAAAGATTGAACGTGAGCTGATGTTTGATTACTCTGCACCATGTGATGAGAGATCATTTTACCCATTCGGCTCATTTCAATAATTTCATCTTCGCCATTAACGCTAACAGGAGTGCTTTGCGGCTGAACCGGAGGTGCAGCGGCTGGTGCAGAAGTTGCAGCTTGTGGCTGTGCAGATGAATCTCCAGATCTATTATCAACATAATCTAGAATGTCATTCTTAGTAACTCTACCTTCTTTTCCTGATCCCTGAACTTTTTCGAGCTCTTCTAAAGTAATTCCTTCTTTCTTAGCGATATTCTTCACCAAAGGAGAATAGAATCTGTCTGAATCTGAATAATCTGTTGGTACTTGAGTTGATGAAGTTTGTTTTGCAGAACTTACTGTTTCTTCAACTTCTTCTACCATGGCATCGGCAGGAGCAGCTTGGGTTTCAGAAGAACTATCTTCTCCCCCATCTCCTTCCGTTTCTATAATAGCTATAGTTTGTCCAACTTTTACCACGTCATCGGTTTGAAAAAGGATCTCTACCAATTTTCCGTCTACTTCGCTAGGCACTTCACTATCTACTTTATCTGTAGCAATTTCAAGTACCGCCTCATCTGCTTCGATGGTATCTCCAACTTCTTTTAACCAATTAGTAATAGTTGCTTCCGCAACACTCTCGCCCATTTTGGGTAATTTAAGTTCAAACTTTGCCATATTCTTATCTCAAAGATGTTTTTTATAATTATGATTGCGAAATTACTAAATTAAACCATTAAGTAATATTAAATATTTAATAAATAAAATTTACCTAAGTAATTTCATAATTCTTCTATTTAACGAAAGGCTTAAAATACAATTTCATTAGCTCTAAATAAAAGTTATAATATGATTTTAAGCAATTTGTTTAATTCAAATTTAGTATCAACTATTTTTTAAAGAACTTTCAAAAGGCACTCTATTGGTAATACTTCTTCCTAAAGTTACCTCATCTGCAAACTCTAATTCGTCTCCTACAGAAATTCCTCTAGCAATTGTAGAGGTTTTAATTTTGGTTCCTTCTAATTGTTTAAAGATATAAAAATTGGTAGTATCTCCTTCTAGTGTGCTGCTCAAAGCAAAAATAATTTCCTCTACTTCTCCCAATTTCACCTTATCTATTAAAGATTTTATAGTGAGTTGTGAAGGCCCTATTCCATCCATCGGACTTATTTTTCCTCCTAATACATGATACAATCCTCTATATTGGCCAGTGTTTTCGATAGCCATTACATCTCGAATATCTTCTACTACGCACACAAGCTCTTTTAATCTGCTTGGGTTTGCACAAATATCACAAATCTTGGTGTCACTAATATTATGGCAATTCTCACAGAGTTTTATCTGACTCCTTAAATTTACCAGCGCTCCTGAAAGCTGCTCGGTTTGCGAAACGGGCTGCTTTAATAAATGTAAAACCAATCTTAACGCAGTTCGCTTACCAATACCGGGTAACTGAGACATTTCAGCTACCGCCTGTTCTAATAATTTAGATGAAAAATCCATGCATCAAAAATACACATTTTTGATGCAAGCACCATAAATTTAAGCTTAACGGAAGGCTAAATTGTTTGATGCATTATTTGTAATTTGCGATCGCAAATCTAATTTCATGCAATCAACCTACATTCTGCTGCTTATTGCAGCCTATTTTGGAGTACTTATTCTAATCTCTTTTTTTACAGGAAAAAATTCAGACAATGCCGCTTTCTTTAAAGCAAACAGGCAATCTCCTTGGTATATTGTGGCCTTTGGAATGATTGGAGCTTCCTTGAGTGGCGTTACATTTATATCTGTTCCGGGGTTAATAGAATCCAATCAGTTTAGTTATTTCCAGGTAGTTTTGGGTTATACCGTGGGTTATATGGTTATTGGTCTAGTTCTCCTCCCACTCTATTATAAGATGAATCTAACCTCTATTTATACCTATCTGGAAGAAAGATTTGGAACCTATTCTTATAAAACCGGTGCTTCTTTCTTCTTACTGTCTAGAATTGTAGGTGCCAGTTTCAGGCTCTTTTTAGTTGCCAATGTTTTGCAGATCATATTATTTGATAATCTAGGCATTCCGTTTTGGGCTACGGTAATGATGACTATTGCGCTTATTTGGCTTTATACCTTCAGATCTGGTATTAAAACCATAGTTTATACAGATACGTTGCAAACCCTATGTATGTTAATTGCAGTGGGAGTAAGTATCTATTATGTTTCTGACGATCTGGGGATTCAAGGATCAGATCTCATCTCCCATATCGCGCATAGCGATCTTTCTAAGATCTTCTTTTTTGATGATTACAAAAGTGCCGATTATTTCTGGAAACAGTTTATCTCTGGTGCCTTTATAGCTATTGTAATGACAGGATTGGATCAAGATATGATGCAGAAGAATCTGACTTGCCGTAATCTGAAAGATGCCCAAAAGAATATGTTCTGGTTTACCATCGTACTGGTAATCGTAAATCTATTCTTTATGGCTTTAGGTATTTTACTTACTGAATATGCTAGACAAAATGGAATTGATGCTTTTAAAGATGATCTTTTCCCGATAATAGCCACTCAAAGCGGATTGGGAATGGGAATTGCAACCTTCTTTATATTAGGATTGATAGCAGCAGCTTACAGTAGTGCAGATAGCGCACTTACCTCGCTTACAACATCTTTTAGTATTGATATTATAGATATTGAAAAAAGATTCAGTCCAGCTGAGCAGATTAGCGTTAGAAAAAAGATTCATATTGCTATTTCCATCATGCTGATCTTGGTAATAGTATCCTTCAAATATTTTATTAAAGATGAAAGTGTGATCGCTAAATTATTCGTGTTCACAGGTTACACCTACGGACCGTTGTTAGGACTTTTCAGCTTTGGAATGTTTAGTAAGTGGCAAGTTAAAGATAAGCTGGTGCCAATAATTGCCATTCTCTCTCCTATTTTGAGTTATATTATCAGCATAAATAGTTTAGCCTGGTTCGGATTTGAATTTGGCTTTTTTATTTTGATTCTAAACGGAGCTTTAACCTTCTTAGGTTTAGTACTGATTCGTACCCAACATAACTAAAGTACAGCCAACCTCAATTTCAATATTGTTCTTTTTAAGCAGCTCGTATAGTTCAGGGTTTTCTGTCCCCGGGTTAAAAATGACTCTATTTGGCTGAAGCGAAAGTATATAATCGTAATACTCCACCTGTCTCTTTGGATTAAGATATAAGGTTACCGTATCTACATCTTGAAAATCTTCTAAGTCTGCAGTAATAGTTACTCCAGCAACTTCTCCTTTTCTTAAACCTAAAGCAACAACCGGCTGATCGTACGTTACCAATCTATTAATAGCCATATTTGAATATCTAGATGGATTTGTAGAAGCGCCTAGAACTAATGTTTTTTTCTTTTCCATAAGGAACAAAGTTACATTATAAAAAAGATTGTAACAAAACAGAATCCCGCTTGTCTTTAAGTTGAAGCTCGCTATAGCGATGGGAAAACTTTGATGGTGAGGTCTCCCGAAGCTATGGCAAAACCCATCTTGCAGTTTTGCGAGGTGGGTTTTAAAATAAATCGATTATTCCTGTAACAATACTAAAAATATCTCGTCTTGTATATAGAGACCTTATTTATTGGAATCCTTCGAACAGCTATTATGTAATACAAAGTATTATTTATTGCATAGAAACTGTAACAAGATCAATTTTACAAAGTCTTTATAATGAGTAGAACCTTTAAATTTTTGAATCATCAGCATTAATTAATAGGTTATACAAAGTAATATTTATAACATATAACCATCAAAATCAATCAAAAAATGAAACAGTTAATTATTTTAGTGTGCCTTATCAGCTTCAATTTAACACAGGCATTTCAAGCTCCCATCGATGTGAATATAGGCCATATAACAGGGGTGGTCATGGACAAAGATCTTCAAGAACCTCTTCCTTATGTGACTATCATAGTCAACGATCTTAACGGAAAACTGATATCCGGAAACATCACTCAGGAAGATGGAACTTTTAATATTGAAGACATTCCTGCAGGAACTTTTATTTTTCAAGCACAATTTATTGGGTACAAAACTTTCTCTAAGCAAATAGAAATTTCAAAAAGTAATCCAGAAATGAAGTTTGGAAGTATACAGTTAGAAGCAGATGTATCGCAATTAGAAGATGTTCTGGTTGTAGCTGAAAGGTCTTCTATTGAACAGAAAATAGACAGAAAAGTGATAAATGTTGGAAAAGATCTAACTACTAGTGGCGCAACAGCTTCAGACATTATGGGAAACATGCCAACTCTTACCGTAGATCAGGATGGAAATATTTCTATGCGCGGAAATTCTAATGTGCGAATCTTAATTGACGGGAAACCTACCAACATTCCTGCAGCGCAGTTATTAAAACAAATTCCCAGCACATCCATAAAAAGTGTAGAATTAATCACAAATCCTTCAGCCAAATATAATCCGGAAGGAATGAGTGGAATTATTAATATCATATTACATAAAAATTCTAACCTTGGTTTTAATGGTAATCTGAATACAGGAGTTACCATTGGTAAAGATTTAAGAACCAATGGTTCTTTAGACATGAATTATAGAACCGGAAAATTCAATTTCTACGGCAACTTAGGGGGTAATTTTGGGAAACGCCAGAACGGAGGAAATATTTTCACCTACGATAACCAGTCTCTTCAAACCATTAAAGTATTAGAAGATCGTGACAATTATCTTATTAAGGCAGGAGTAGATTTTTATGTAGATGATCAAAACACCTTATCTTTTTATACCAATCAAAACAAAACCAATGCGGATATCATTGGAGATTTTAATATATTATTTAATCCGGATCCAAGTTTAAATATCTATCAAACCATATTTCTAAATAATGATAATAACTCCGGAACCTATAATTTTGATTATAAAAGAAACTTCAAAAAGGATGGTCACAGCATAGAATTGGAAGCAGATTATAATAAAGTAACTTCTGAAGAGATTACTCAAACAGAATTTTCTGGAGACACTTCTAATTTTTCCAATTATACCGATGGCACATCACAAGAAATAGACAATACTACCATTAACCTGGATTACATTAATCCGTTAAACAATAAAACTAAGCTTGAATTAGGTGCCGAAGTTCGCATTAGAAATTCTAAGAACGATTACAATACCAATAATCTTAATTTAAATGATGCTTTATATAATTATGATAATAATATCTATTCCTTTTACGCCACTTATGGACAGACCTTCGAAAAATGGTCTTACCAATTAGGAACACGTCTAGAGCAGTACAATGTAGATGCAAGCTTAAATAGTGAAAAAGTTTATAAAGATGATTACTTAACACTATACCCCACAGCCTTCATATCTTATCAGTTATCTGAAAAGAAATCGATGCAACTTAGTTACGGAAGAAGAGTAGATAGACCGAGCTTGAACCAAGTAAGTCCTATTCGAGACTTTAGCACTCCTAGAATTACAGCATTAGGAAACCCAGAATTGGAACCACAATTCACCAATTCTATGGAATTCAATTATTCTCAGAATTTCGAAAAAGGGAATTTTACAGGAGGAGCGTTTTATAGAATTATAAATAACGAGATCAACCAAACGCTTTTAGAAGATCCGGAAGATCCCGCAAGACAAGTTTTAACCTTTATTAATGGTGAAAATAATTCCTCTTTTGGAGTGGAATTAACGGGTAGCTACAAGCCTTTGAAATGGTGGAATATTAATTCTAGCGTAGAACTGTACAGTCAGAATTCAAAAGGTATTATAGGCGGGAAATCTTTAGAAGTACAAAATACCGCATTTAACTTTAGAGTGAATAACAGTTTTACAGTTACCGAGCACTTAACCCTACAAGCATTTGGATATTACAGAAGCCCTTCAAAAGACTATCAATTTAATGCGAATGAAATGTATTTTGTTAATGCAGGTGCCAGATATACCTTATTAAATGATAAAGCAACATTAAGTCTAAACTTCAATGATATCTTTAAAACGCAGAAATTTGGTTTTGATACTGAAGTTCCTTCCAAGCAATCTGGAAGTTTTAGCGGAGACACCCGTACGGTTTTTGTTGGGTTCTCTTACAAATTTGGAGGTGGTAAAAATGCTGCTCTTAAAAGAAAAAATAGAGAAGACAATGAGTCTAGTGGCGGCGGATTATTTTAATTATGTTTAATTTTTGTTAGCGAAAAACCCGTGCTCTGGTTAAGCACGGGTTTTTATTTATATATAAATTCAGAAGAATTCTACCACTCTATAATAGCACTACCCCAAGTAAATCCACTACCAAAAGCTGCTAGAACTACAATATCACCTTCTTTGATTTTACCTTGTTCCCAGGCTTCAGTTAACGCGATTGGAATTGAAGCTGCTGTTGTATTTCCGTATTTTTGAATATTATTAAATACCTTATCATCTGGCAATTTAAATTTTTGCTGAATGAATTGTGATATTCTCAAGTTAGCCTGATGAGGGATTAACATATCAATATCCTTTACTTCCAAACCATTGGCCTGTAAGCCTTCATTAATCACTTCAGAAAAACGTTGGATAGCATGTTTAAAAACAAATTGACCATTCATATAAGGATAATAAGGAATATCATCACCTTGTGGATTTTTAGCTATTATTTCTGGCACCCAATGCTCTGTACTTGGTCCTTTTAATGAAAGTTCCAAGGCATGTTTCCCTTCAGAATGAAGATGGGTAGATAAAATTCCCTGACCGTGGTGAGCACTTCTGGTAAGTACCGCTGCCCCTGCTCCATCTCCGAAAATTACAGATACAGATCTCCCTCTGGTGGTAAAATCTAATCCTCCACTATGGTTTTCACTCCCTATTACAAGAATGTTCTTATACATCCCTGTTTTTATGAATTGATCTGCTACAGATAGCGCATAAACAAATCCGCTACATTGGTTTCTAACATCAAGAGCTGGACATGTATCTATATCTAACAATTCTTGAACCTGAACCCCACAACCTGGGAAATAATAATCGGGACTTAAAGTAGCGAACACAATAAAGTCTATATCATCTTTGGAGATATTAGCACGCTCTAATGCTATTTTTGCAGCCTTTGCTCCCATTACAGAGGTGGAATTTCCATCTCCTTTTTTAATATGGTGACGTTCTTTAATTCCCGTACGCTCTTGGATCCAGGCATCATTGGTATCCATTAATTTTGAAAGGTCATCGTTAGTTACCACATTCTCCGGCACGTAACTTCCTAGCCCGGCAATTTTAGATTGATACATTCGTAAAAATTATATTATTAATATTTTTTCCTATTAAATTTAAGCATTTAATAATTTTTGGCGGCGCAATATAAGAAACATTAACATCCTAATACTATTTTCAAGTTGCATTTGTAGCCCCCAATAATAAATAGGTTCAGGAAAAATTAAAAATGCGGAAAGCGCAGCTTTAAATAAAGCCGCGCTCTCCAAACAACCTAACCAATAAAACCTTTAAATATACTTTTTATAATTGTTGATCTTAACTTCTGCTTTTAGATCATGAAGTAAATTATACAATCCGAAAAAAGTCCTGTTTATATAAAGAAAATGCTTGCTTCCTCTATTCCCATTCATTTTTCTTAATTCTGTGTCTTTGCTATATTTTTCACTTAATTCTGTAATACTGCTCCAAAAAGATTCATCTGCAAAATCAAATGTTTCATTGTGAAACGGACTTGTAAATAGGCTCAACATTTGATAAAATAATTCTGAAAAGAATTTAATCTCTTTATCGGAATCATCTGCTCTTAAGATTTCCAGTTCAATTAACTTCTTATTGAAAAATTCAGGATCATTAATATTTTCAATGTTTGCTAATTCAAAATATGGAATGTAGAAATCGTCTGGCACTTCTTTTATACATCCAAAATCAATAGCAATTAAGTTGGTGTTTTCATCTACCAAAAAATTTCCAGGATGTGGATCTGCATGCACTTCTTTTAAATGATGCATCTGGTACATGTAGAAATCCCATAAGGCCTGCCCCAGTTTATTAGCCTTTTCCTGATCTAAATTTTCCTTGGCAAATTCACTTAAGTGCTTACCTTCCATCCAATCCATTGTAATAATACGCTCACTCGATAGCTCTTCATAATATTTTGGAAATTCAAGATTTGGAATATGCTGACAGGCCTCAGAGATCTTTTTGCTTTGCTTTACTTCTAGCAAATAATCTGTTTCTTCTAACAACTTTCCTTCTACTTCTTTAAAATATTTAGCTGAATCTTTACCCTGAAGGTTAAACATTCTGGTGGCAATAGGTTTTACCATAGCAAGATCTGAACTGATACTGTCTGCAACCCCCGGATATTGGATTTTCACAGCAAGTTTTTTCCCATCTTTCGTTGCCTTATGCACCTGACCGATGCTAGCGGCGTTGACCGAGTTGGTTGCAAACGTATCAAACAGTTCTTCGGGATACTTCCCATTATATTTTTTAAAGGTTTTTCTAACCAATGGTGCAGATAAAGGAGGAACACTAAATTGAGCCAGTGAGAATTTCTCTACATATGCACTTGGCAACAAACTCTTTTCCATGGAAAGCATTTGAGCTACCTTAAGTGCGCTTCCTTTTAGACTTTTTAAGCCATCATAAATATCTGTAGCATTATTTTCATCCAACTCATCTCTGGTTAACTCTTTATCGAATGCTTTTTTACTATAATATTTTAGATAATTACCGCCAATCTTAACGCCTGTTTGAACCATTTTAGAGGTTCTTCCTATTTTTCCAGTTGGTATTTTATCTATTGTTTTCATTTTTCTAATCTTTTATAAAAAACCTTACAGATGTATATATGTAGGGCTATTAATATCTGCAAGGCAATTAAAGGGGGATTATCCCATTTTTTCTTTCCATAGGAATTTTCCTAAATCTAGGATTCTTTCTAACGGAGTATTATCAAATAGATCGAAAACTGTGTTAACAGATTTTTCTATTGCAACATCTGTACTTTCAAATTTTGGTGAATTATCATCTTTCCAAAATTTCAAGATGAATAATAATTGGATCCAAGTAGCCTCAGAAAATATGGTTTCAGATTGCTTCAATAATTTAGTTTGCTTTTCTTCATTTCCTTCTTGAATAAGCTCTGTAGCAAATTCTTTTACTCTTTTTCTAAGACTCTTTAACTGCTCTAGATTTTTCATCATTTCTGGCTCTGCAGAAAGTGTAAATAACACATAACTCCTGTTGGCCGTTAATAATTCAAAAAAGGTGTAGTAGAAAGTTAAAAGTTTTTCTCGAGTTGTAAAGGTTTCAAATTCGGGACTCTGGAGCAACAAGTTCATAGTATTGTCATAAAACTGATTCCAAATACCTTTTTGCATTCCTTCAAAACTTCCGTAGAATTCATAGAACTGATCTTCTGTAATGCCGTTATCCTTACAAAATTTGTAAACATTTTTAGGCATTGTATCCTGCTCCAAAACATATTCCATGTAAAGTGATATCAATTTATCCTTATCCATTTTAGGGGAAGTAGCTGATTTACTTTTTACTGTTGTTGTTTTCTTCTGTGCCATATCAATTAATTCTAATGTAAATATACGAACTGTTTAATCTTATTACGCAAAGTTTAAACAAAAAGATATGTTAAATATTTACGCTCAATTTATATTCATGATTTTAGACGCTATTTATGGAATATAATTACAAGTGTCAGTTTGGCAGAAAAATTTACTTGGTATTTTTTTTGACTATATAGAAGAGACGATTAATAATTTAATTAAAATTCAATTATATATGGCAACCGGAAACATTAATGTATCTGTAGAGAACATTTTTCCTCTTATAAAAAAGTTCCTTTACAGCGATCACGAGATCTTTCTTAGGGAGTTAATTTCTAACGCAACAGATGCTACCCTAAAACTTAAACATCTTACCAGCATTGGAGAAGTAGATGTAGAATATGGTAATCCTGTAATAGAAGTTAAGATTGATAAGGAGAATAAAACTCTCCATATTACCGATCAAGGTATTGGGATGACCAAAGAAGAAGTTGAAAAATACATCAACGAAGTAGCCTTTTCTGGAGCTGAAGAGTTTTTAGAAAAGTATAAAGATTCTGCCAAAGACAGTGGAATTATCGGACATTTTGGTCTTGGTTTTTATTCTGCCTTTATGGTAGCAAATAAAGTAGAGATTATTACCAAATCTTACAAAGATGAACCAGCAGCTCACTGGACTTGTGAAGGTTCTACTGAATTCACTTTAGAGACATCTGATAAAACGGAGAGAGGATCTGAAATCATTCTTCATATAAACGATGATGACAAAGAATTTTTAGAAGAGGGTAGAATTAGAGAACTTCTTGTTAAGTATAACAAGTTTATGCCAGTACCAATTAAATTTGGAACTAAAGAAGAAGAACTTCCTTTACCAGAAGGTGCTGCAGAAGATGCTAAGCCAGAAACTGTAGAAGTTGATAACATTATTAACAACCCTACACCTGCTTGGACTAAGCAACCTACAGATCTTGAAGATAAAGATTACAAAGATTTTTATAGAGAACTGTATCCAATGCAGTTTGAAGATCCATTATTTCATATCCACTTAAATGTAGATTATCCTTTTAATCTTACTGGGATTCTTTATTTCCCAAAGATGGGTCAGGAAATGAACATTCAAAAGGATAAGATTCAACTTTATCAGAATCAAGTTTATGTTACAGATAATGTAGAAGGAATTGTTCCTGAATTCTTGACCATGTTACGAGGAGTTATAGATTCTCCAGATATTCCATTAAATGTTTCTAGATCTTACTTACAGGCAGATGGCGCTGTTAAAAAGATCGCCAGCTACATTACCAGAAAAGTAGCAGATAAACTTAAATCTCTTTTCAACAATAATAGAGAAGAGTTTGAGAAGAAATGGAATGATATTAAGATTGTGATTGAATACGGAATGCTTTCTGAAGATAAATTCTTTGAAAAAGCAGATAAATTCGCATTATATCCAACTGTAGACAATAAGTATTTCACTTTTGAAGAGCTTCAGGAAAACATAAAAGATAACCAAACCGATAAAGATGGTAATATGGTGATTCTTTATGCTTCTAATGAAGATGCACAGCACAGTTATATTGAAGCTGCAAAAGATAAAGGATATCAAGTTCTATTATTAGATTCTCCAATTGTTTCGCATTTAATTCAGAAACTAGAAAGCTCTAAAGAAAAGATCTCTTTTGTGAGAGTAGATAGTGATCATGTTGATAATCTTATCAAAAAAGAAGAAGACAAGATCTCTAAACTTTCTGATGAAGAAAAAGAAAAATTGAAAGCCGACTTTGAAAAAGTTGTTCCAAAAGAAAAGTATACCGTTCAATTAGAAGCTATGGATAGCACTGCAGCTCCTCTTATAATCACTCAGCCAGAGTTTATGAGAAGAATGAAGGAAATGCAACAAACTGGAGGCGGCGGAATGTTTGGAATGGGCAACATGCCAGAGATGTACAATTTGGTGGTAAATACCAATCATGAATTGATCTCTGAAATTTTGAATACGAAAACAGAAAAGAAACAAGAACGATTGATCAAACAATCATTAGATCTTGCACGTCTTTCTCAAAACTTATTAAAAGGTGAAGAGTTAACTGCCTTTATTAAGAGAAGTTTTGAAATGGTAAAATAACCGTTAAGACCTAAATAAATCAAACCGCTTTAACTTGAAATATAGTTAAGGCGGTTTTTTATTTTACATATGTTTTAAATGCTTTTGTAACTTTATCTCTTAAATATCATTATTATGAAAAATCTCGTCTTACTTGTTCTTGTATCAGTTTTTGCAAGTTGTAATCAATCGGTAAAGAAAGAAGCACCTGCACAAGAGCCTATAGAAACCGAACCGAATGCTGGAATTGGAGATGGAGCCGTTTCTCCTGCTGTTGCTTTTGCCCAAAATATTGAAAGCGCACACAATAAAAAAGCATGGAATGATCATACAGCTGTTGCCTTTGATATCGACCTTAAATTTGGAGGTAACGAAAGATTGAATGCAAAAATTACAAGTCTTACTAACTCTTCCAAAATAAGAATAGACAAAAAAGATGGCGCTAAATTGATATTCGATGGATCTGAAGTTTATTTATGTCCTGAAACTGCCTCAGATAAAGGTGCAAGATTTGATATGTTTACCTGGCAATACTTTTTTGCCATACCTTTTAAATTGACAGATCCTGGAACTCATTGGGAAAGTATTGCATCCAAAAACCAAGATAATATAGAATATCCCGCAGGGAGATTAACGTTTGGAGAAAATATTGGAGATGCTCCAGATGATTGGTATGTAATCTATCAAGATCCTAAAACTAATTTATTACATGCAGCTGCCTATATAGTTACATTTGGTTCTGATGTAGAAGAAGCAAACCAGAATCCTCATGTTATTGTATATTCAGACTATAAAACTGTAGATGGTATAAAGGTAGCTACCCATTGGGACTTTCATGAATGGAATGAGAAGGAAGGTATTGGTAAAAAGCTAGGAGAAGCAGACCTTAGTAATATAGTTTTCTTTGAAGCTAAACCAGATCTTTTTGAGAAACCAGATAGATCTAAGCTTATTAAGAAGTAAGAACAGATTATTGGCTTAAGACCTCAGCTTGAATGTTTCTATAAATAACCTGATAGAAAGTTGAATTATCATAAGGTTTTACAATGATATCATTCATTCCAGCTTCGTGAATTTCTTCCCGAATCTCTTCAATTTCTACTGCTGTTAAAGCAATTATCGGAATTACAGGATTAAATAATCTAATCATTCTTGTAGCCTCTAATCCGGAGATTCCTGGCATATTAAGGTCCATTAAAACCAAATCAAAATGTTGATCTTTAATGGCATCTACCGCAGCAGTTCCATTGTCACGAATTTCACATATAAATGACTTCTGCTCCAGAATTCGCTGTGTTACAACTTGATTTATTCTATTATCATCTACTACCAAGATACGTTTTCCAACAGCTTGTTTCTCCATTTCAATTTCAGAATCTAAAATCTTAGAATCAACTGAAACTTCATTCTCACCTTTTTCAAATTCAATGGCAAAACTAAAAGTAGAACCAACCCCCTCTTTACTTTCCAAATGAATGTCAGATTCAAACAACATCAAAAGTTTCTTTACAATTGGCAGCCCTAAACCAGTTCCTTGATAATTGTAATTGGAAGATTTTAATTGAGAAAATTCTTCGAATATCAATTGCTGTTTGCTTTCCGGAATCCCTAAGCCATCATCTTTAATATCAAAATGAATATAAACACTATCTTCGGTTTCCTTTAGTAATTTAATATTGAGCCAGATATTTCCGCGCTCATTAAATTTCATGGCGTTTCCAACCAAATTCATCAAAATTTGAGATAATCTTACTGGATCTCCAATAATGTTCTTTGGAATTGAAGAATCAAAATCTAAATGAATTGCATTTTTATTCTGAAGCCTTGTAAACTCAAAAGATTTTACAATGCTGTTCATAAGATCTGTAAGATTGAATGACAGATGTTCCAATTTTAAGAGATTAGACTCCATTTTATTCATTTGCAGCACATCGTTTATGAGCGCTAGAAGATAATCTGCAGAGAATTTAAGCGACTGTAGGTCGCTTTCATGCTTCTTTAAAGATTTATCTTCCATAAGTATAGAAGTAAGACCAATAACCCCATAAAGCGGAGTTCTAAGTTCATGACTTATAGTAGAAAAGAATTTGGTTTTGAGTACAGATAAACGTTCTGCTTCTTCCTTTGCCTTAATAAGTTCTGAATTCTTAACGCTTAGCTCAGAGATTAACTTACGTCTGGATCTATTAATAAAGTAAAGCGCCATTAGAATGAATACTAAAATTAAAGAGGAAATAATCAAGGTGATCATTTTTTCTTTAGATTTTTCAATCACTTCATCTTTATAAATTTGCTCATTTTTAGCTACTTCTAAATCTTTTTGATATTCACTTACGTCAAATCTTGCGTTTGCAGATTCTATCTGTCGTAGTTTCTCATTTTCAAAGATCTTGGACTTATATTCGTCATTATTTTGTAATGCTTTATATGCTTCTTGATATTCCTCTTTTTTATAGAGTAATTTGGCATATTCTTCATAAGCATGAGAGGCTTCCAGAATTTGCGCTTTACTTTCTGCTATTTCTATAGCTTTCTCCAAGAATGGCTTAGCTTTATCTAACTTACCTATTCCCATGTAATATCTACCAGTAAGATATTCTAATTGAGTATCACGGGTATCCTTTAAATATTGGTTGTTTATTTTACGAGCACGTTTTAAATATGGAGCTGCTTTTTCATAATTATTATTATCAATATAGGTCCAAGCGATATTTAGTGTAGGTGTAAAAGAAGATGCTGATAAGCCTAATTTATCCGCTAAAACAATCACCTTTTTATAGTAGTCTATTCCTTTTTGAAGGGTTTTTTTATCTTCTGAATAAACATTTCCCAGATCATTATATGCTGCAACCAAAATGGTATCATTATTCAGTTTTAATGCATAACCCAAAGCATCCTCGAAATGTTTTCTGGCTCTTATAGTATCATTAAGATCTTGATAACTAAATCCTAATACTTTATTCCCCTGATAATCGTAGTAAAGATCACCTTCAGTATTTGCTTCTTCAAGTAAATACATAGATTGTTCTATGGCCTCTTTATAATCATATTGAGACCAATAATCCATAGCCTGCAAATAAATAGACTCTAGACAAGCAACTCTTGTAGAGTCATTTTGTCCAAAGCTACAGGTAAAGCTTAGTATGAAGATAGAAAGTATAAAGTAATTTTTCTTCAATAGGTATATAGATTAAGTAATTAGATTTAGGGGTGGGAAGTTACTCTTATTTAGATAATTAAACAATTTTCTGTATAATTAAAATCTTCTTTTAATGCTATGCCTCTTATATTTTGAAGTTAAACTTGATATAATGGCAATTAATTCTTAATATTTACAATAATAATTCAAATAAGAAAATTTATGATCTACCCATGGCATTTATATCTAATGGCCTTTATATACGTAATTGCCGGCATCATTCATTTTATTAAGCCAAAGGCTTATATGCGAATTATGCCAAAATATTTACCTGCCCATAAAACCTTGGTTTATCTTAGTGGATTAGCAGAAATTCTCTTGGGTGTAGGACTTCTCTTTCCTGAAACTAAGAACCTTGCTATTTACGCTATTATTGCAATGTTAATAGTTTTTTTATTAGTTCACTTTTACATGTTATCTTCCAAAAAGGCAGGAGCAGGAATACCACGGTGGGCTTTACTAATTAGAATACCTCTTCAATTTTTACTAATGTGGTGGGCATATTTTTATCTAGCTTATTAAATTCTTTAGTTTAAATGAAAAAATTTGAGATAAAAACTTATAATTTACCTAATGCAGAAATTTACTATTATCCCAATTTCTTATCGACTGCAATTGCCAACAGCTATTTTGAAAAATTTTTAAAAGAACTTCACTGGGAGCACTTTGATATAAAAATTTTTGGAAAGCTAATACCTCAACCCAGACTTACAGCATTATATGCCGTAAATGGTCAGGCGTATTCCTATTCAAATTTAACCCTAACTCCACATTCTTATACTTCAGAATTAATCTCTATAAATCAAGAATTGGAAAAACTGACTCATGTAAAGTTTACACATTGTCTCGCTAATTTATATCGAAATGGAAATGATAGTATGGGATGGCATTCTGATAATGAAAAGGAATTGGGACCAAATCCTTTAATTGCCTCTTTAAGTTTGGGTGCAGAACGAAAATTTCAGCTAAAACATAAAGAACTAAAAGAGCAAAAATTAGATATCATCCTGAAGCATGGCAGTTTACTGCTTATGAAAGGAGAAACCCAACATTTTTGGAAACATCAATTACCCAAGACGAAAAAAGTAGACTCTCCAAGAATCAATCTTACTTTTAGAACCATTATATAACAAGTTAAATAGCACTCCTTTTTGTTTTGCTAGTTTAGAATACTAATTTTTATGCTACCAATTAAACCAGATGGAGGTCAAGAGATTACAACTTAAATTGCGAGAAAATGAAATCGGCCGCTTAAAAAGCAGCCGACAACGTTCTATTTCTAAGCGATAATTCTCTACTTATAGATCGCGTTTAATACAGAAGCTAATCTTAAACCTCCTTTTTCTAATTGTTCTCTAACAACAGGGAACCAGTCATACATATACTTATAACTTAACTTCTCTCCGATTTCAGCAGAATCATAAACTTTTTCGCTCAATGCTTTAGACTCGTACATCCAGTCCTCAAAAGAACCTTTTACTAGTTGTTTTTGTTCAGCTTCAGAAAACTTTACCGTATTCTTAGCCAATTCAGAATAGCTCATGTCATAACTATCAATCATATCGCTATCCCATAATCTATGAAGGTTTGATCCATCGCTAAACCATCTAATCTGAATATCATTTCCACCCTTATCTTCACCTCTACCAGTATGAAGTGGCTGATGAAGATCTCCCATAAAATGAACTAACATTTTTAAATAGAATTCTTTATCATCTTTACTGCTGTTCTTATCTTTTAGAACCTTTACACATTTTCTAAGCCCCTGCAAAAGATCTCCCTTTTCATTAGCGTCTTCTGCCATATATTCTGTAGCTCCTTCTGGAAGGTTGACATAATGCCAAACCCCAAATTCTCTATATCTAGGATCACTTTTAATTTCATCAGCAAAAGTAGAAACCAAAGCTAAACTTTTACCGCCTAAAATCTTAGAAATTTCTTTTCTAGCTTCTTTAGTTAAGTGATGGGATGCAACTTCAGCGGTAGTTCTATGTCCTGTTTGACCCCAATAATAGTTTGAAGAAAATCCTGAAATACTGGTTAACATTAAGGCAATAGCAACAATTATATGTTTCATAAAATTTAATTTTTCACAAATATATAACCTTAAGCTTTTACTCTATAAAATAATTTTTTGAAACTCGAATTTATTATCATATATTTATGATATCATTTTAATATCAACTAACTTCTATAACCATGAAAACCAACGAAAAAACTTTAAATCCTCCAAGCGGCTATATAATGCTTTTTGTGATCTTTTTATTTCTTATTGTAGGAATTGGAGGGATTGCTTTTTTTAAAAATCCATGGTCCATTCTATTAATAGTACTATCTCTTTTTCTTGCCGTGGGATTAATTTTGGTGAATCCTAACGAATCTCGCGTTCTATTACTTTTTGGTGATTATGCCGGCACTGTAAAGAGCAATGGGTTGTTTTGGGTGAATCCATTTTATACCAAGAAAAAGATTTCTCTTAGAGCTCGTAATTTTGATAGTGAAAGATTAAAGGTGAATGATAAGCTTGGTAATCCCATTATGATTAGCACTATTCTAGTATGGCGTGTAGAAGATACTTATAAAGCCTCTTTTGATGTAGACAACTTTGAAAATTTTGTGGTGGTTCAAACCGATGCTGCTGTTAGAAAATTAGCCAGTTTGTATCCATACGATAATTTTGCCGATGAAGGTCTAGATGAAGACATAACGTTAAGAGCAAGTGTAAACGAAGTAAGTGAAGCCTTAGAAAAAGAACTGGAAGAACGTTTAGATATTGCCGGGATAGATGTACTGGAAGCTAGAATTGGATATTTAGCTTACGCAAATGAAATAGCGAGTGCCATGCTTAAAAGACAACAAGCTACGGCCATTGTTGCGGCACGTCACAAAATTGTTGAAGGTGCGGTAAGCATGGTGGAAATGGCTTTAGAAGAATTGAGCAGAAAGAATATTGTGAATTTAGATGATGAAAGACGTGCCGCAATGGTGAGTAATTTGATGGTTGTTCTTTGTAGCGACAAAGATGCTTCTCCAATTGTGAATGCCGGAACTCTAAATCATTAATAGATGTATGTCTTTAGAGAAACGCAGAAGTTTAACCAATGGTGGATTTATGCAATAGTAATATTTACCGGGGCAGGAGCATCAATAAGTATTTACCAAGAAACCGATGGTTTAACAAATTTTAATGAAGCCGGACCTATCTTTTTTGCTTTATTTCTAATTGGAATCCTGTTTTACCTATTCTCGCTAAGGCTAAGAACAAGTATAGATAAATTAGGTATTAAAGCAACATTTAAACCTTTACCATTTTTTAGCAGAACGTTTAACTGGGATGAAATTGAAACATGTCATGTTAGAAAATATTCAGCAATAACAGAATATGGCGGCTGGGGAATTAGAGGCATATTTCCTGCTAAAGCATATACTGTTAGAGGAAGTTATGGCATTCAAATTGTAACTAAAAATAAGGTGCAATTTCTAATAGGAACGCAAGAGCCGGAAAAAGCTAAAGCCACTATTAAAAGATATAATGCTCACAAAGAAAATTAAACTTACATGAAAATATTTAAAAATTTAAGCCTTCTTTTTCTGCTGATATTTTTTCAGCAAGGCTATTCTCAAAGCAATAGTCAAGATAGCATTTTCAGCGAAAGTGAGATCACCATCAATAAATATATAGATGGCACACTTACGCTGCCCAATGCTACTCAGAAATCAGATTTGGTAATTCTTATTCAAGGTTCCGGGCCAGTAGATAGAAACGGAAATGCCAATATGATGAAAAATGATGCTTCCAAGAAAATTGCACACGGCTTAGCTGAAAAAGGAATTGCATCTTATAGATTTGATAAACGCATTTTTAAAATGCAACAACTTCAAATTCAAGAAAAAGATCTAAAATTTCAGGATTTTGTAACCGATGTAGATTCTATTCTTTCATATTTCAAACAAAAAAATGAATTCAAGAAGATAATTATTGCCGGACATAGCGAAGGATCTTTAATTGGTATTTTAGCCACTCAACAAGAAGGCGCAGACGCCTTTATTTCTCTAGCTGGAGCAGGCAGAAGTATAGATAGTATAGTAGTAGAACAAATAAGTAAACAATCTCCAGAATTAGCAAATAACGCCCGAGAGAGTTTTGATGAGATCAAAGCTACCGGAACTTCTACTAATTACAACCCTTTGTTGGTGTCTATTTTTAGACCAAGCGTACAGCCATTTATCGGTTCTTGGATGCAATATGATCCGGCTCAAGAAATCTCTAAATTAAAAATACCGGTACTTATAATTAATGGAAGTTTTGATATTCAGGTTGATGAAACCGACGCGAACCGTCTGCATCAAGCAAATCCCGATTCTAAATTGGTGATCCTTGATAAGATGAATCATATTTTCAGGAAAATTGATGGAGATGCTTTAGAAAACACCAAGGCTTATAACCAGCCAGAATTACCTTTGCATCCCGAACTTATACCCACTTTAGTTGATTTTATCGACACAATAAAATAAGATGAGTAAGAAGAAAGCATTTGCCTTACGTTTAAACGAAGAGGTATTAAAAGCAATTGAGAAATGGGCTTCAGATGAATTTCGAAGTACCAATGGGCAGATTGAATATATGCTTTCCAATGCTTTAAAGGATGCTAAAAGACATCCTAAAAACAAATCCGAAGAAGAGTAAAATGGAATATAAAATAGTATTTTCAGATATAGACGGTACCCTATTAGATAAAAATCGAGGCCTTGCTCTTGCAACTATAGAGCAAGTAAAAAAATTGAAAAATAGAATTCCTTTTATTCTAATTTCAGCCAGAATGCCTGCTGCCATGAGACATCTTCAGGAAGAATTAGAAATTGAAGACCTACCTATAATTTGTTATAACGGCGGATTGGTACTTGTAAATGGTGAAGCTATAAGTTCTACAGAAATTCCTATCAACTTAATTGAAGAGCTTACCAATTTCAATAAAATTACAGATTGCCATCTAAGCTTATATCATAAAGATGAATGGTACGTACCAAGATTTGATGAATGGGCCGCTAGAGAAAAGAATAACACCAAAGTAGAGCCAGAAATCAAATCGAATCTTGAGGTAGTAAAAAAGTGGAAAGCGGAAGATAAGGGTGCACATAAAATCATGGCTATGGGTCCAGAAAAGCAAATAGATGATATTCGCGATTTTCTAGCTAAAACCTTTCCAGATCAGCTAACAATGTATAGATCTAAAGACACCTACTTAGAGATTGCACATAAGAGTATTTCCAAATTAACTGCTATAGAGCTGCTGTTAGAAAAGCATTTCTCACACGGTTTACATGAAACAATTGCGTTTGGAGATAATTACAATGATGTTGACATGTTAAAAAATGTTGGTTTTGGGATTGCTGTTGGCAATGCAAGAGACGAAGCTAAACTTGTTGCCGCACATGTAACGCATCATCATATGGAAGATGGAGTTGCAAAAATGCTGACGGAAATCTTTAAATAGAACAAATCTTAATTTTAAAATTCTCCTATTGACTATAGTTTGATAAAAATTGTATTTTGCCGCCCAAACTATACTTAACTATGGAAGACACTCCCTATTTTACAAATGATGCCATTGTATTAGGAATTTTAATGATTGCTTTAGGATTTGTATTTTACACTTCCGCCATCAAAGAAGGATTTTGGGCAAAATTTTATAAATACGTCCCTGCTCTTTTAATGTGTTACCTTATTCCCGCTATTTTCAATTCTCTGGGAATAATAGAAGATCAAACTTCTCAATTATATTTTATAGCCAGTAGGTTTTTACTTCCAGCCGCTTTGGTTCTAATGACGTTGAGTATAGATTTAAAAGCGATATTTAACTTAGGTCCCAAAGCGCTTATTATGTTCTTTACAGGAACTGTAGGGATCATTATTGGTGGGCCATTGGCTATCTTGCTAATCTCAACCGTATCTCCAGAAACAGTAGGTGGAATTGGACCAGATGCCGTTTGGAGAGGACTTTCCACCCTAGCAGGAAGCTGGATTGGTGGAGGGGCTAATCAGGCAGCTATGTTGGAAATTTATGAATACAATCCAGATCTTTATGGAGGTATGGTATTGGTAGATATTGTAATTGCTAACTTATGGATGGCAATTATTCTTCTTGGTATTGGTAGAAATGAAAAGATAGATAAATGGTTAAAAGCAGATAATTCTGCTATTACAGAACTTAAAAATAAAGTTGCCTCTTATTCTGAAAGTGTAACGCGCATTCCTTCTCTAGCAGATTTGATGATCTTATTGGCTCTTGCATTTGGGGCAGTAGGAATTGCACATTGGGGAGCAGATAATATTTCGGCCTATTTAGTAGATAATTTTAAAGTTTTCAGCGATAATAAAAGTTCACTTGCCTCCTTCTCCTCTTCCTTCTTTTGGATGATAAGTATCGCAACAGCTATAGGAATTGCATTGTCGTTCACTAAATTTAAATCTTATGAAGGTGCAGGAGCCAGTAAGCTAGGTAGCGTTTTTATATATATTCTTGTGGCTACCATTGGAATGAAAATGGACTTGGCTATGGTTTTTGATAATCCCGGTTTAATTGCTATTGGTTTAGTTTGGATGACCATTCATGCTGTTTTATTAATTATAGTAGCTAAACTTGTAAAGGCTCCCTATTTCTTTCTTGCGGTTGGAAGTCAAGCAAATGTTGGTGGTGCTGCAAGTGCTCCCGTAGTTGCGGCTGCATTTCACCCCTCTTTGGCTACGGTTGGAGTTTTATTAGCCGTATTTGGTTATGTTGTTGGAACCTATGGAGCTATTTTAAGTACAATTTTAATGCAATTGGCCGCTGCAGGTTAGCATAACTTCAAAATTTATATGATATTTGCCACCCTTAAAAGCCAATCAGAATTCATGAAAAAAATTAGTGTATTACTTGTTATCCTATTAAGTGTTATAGCATGTTCCGAAAAAGAAAGCAACCTAAGTGTAAGCGGAAACGTTAAGGGGCTTAAAAAAGGAACTTTATATCTTCAAAAGATCGACGATACCGTTTTGGTAAATGTAGATTCTATGGTAGTAGATGGCGATGCTAATTTTATCCTGAAAGACTATATCAAGAGTCCACAAATCATGTATCTATATCTTGATAAAGTTGATAATGCTCAGTATGATGATCGAATAGAGTTCTTTGCTGAAGAAGGAGAGATGACTATTAATACCAGCTTGAAGAATTTTCAGGTAGATGCCAAAATTACCGGTTCAGCCAATCAGAATAAAATGAATGAGTACAGGCAAATGATGTCTCGTTTTAATGAGAAGAATTTAGACCTGATCAAAAGAAATTTTGAAGCCGAACGAGATGATAACCAGGAAGCATTAGTAGCAATAGATAAAGAGTACAATCAATTGCTTACTAGAAAATATTTATACACGGTTAATTTCGCTATCAACAATAAAGATCTTGAAATTGCACCTTATCTAGCATTATCTGAAGTTTTTGATGCCAACATCAAATATTTAGACACCATCTATTCTTCAATGACGCCTCACGTTAAAAAATCGCTTTACGGAAAAAATCTAAAAAGCTTTTTAAAAGAGCGAAAGAAGAATGAAAAGATCGAAGATAAGGTTGATAACCAATAAAACTTAAAGCTGCTAATTGCAGCTTTTTTTTGCTCTACACCAAAAATATCCTCAAAGTATTAATATTTCCTTATGGATTAAAAAGTTGATGATTTCCTAACTTTGAGGAAAACCAACTTTTTATGTCCACACAAAAACTTACCGAAGAAAAGTACGACCTAATTTGTATAGGTGGCGGAATTATGAGTGCTACCCTGTCTTTAATGCTAAAATTGATAGATCCTGAAGCTCGTATCATAATTTTCGAACGGCTAAGTGAAGTTGCAGAAGAAAGCTCTGATACTTGGAATAACGCAGGTACAGGACATTCTGCATTTTGCGAACTCAATTATACTCCAGAACAAAAAGATGGATCTGTAAATGTCTCTAAGGCCATCGAGATCTTCGAACAGTTTGAAAAGTCGAAAGAATTTTGGTCTTATCTAGTAGAACAAAAGTTGTTAGACAATCCCGGATCTTTTATCCAATCTGTACCACATCATGCTTGGGTACGAGGAAAAGACGATGCTGAATTCTTAAAAAAGCGATTTGAGGAGATGACTAAGCATCCTATGTTTGAGACCATGAAATTTGCCGAAGATTTTGAAACTATGGCTTCGTGGTTCCCATTAATTATGCAAGATAGAACTCCAAACGAGGCGATGGCTGCAACAAGAATGGAATTAGGAACCGGGGTAGATTTTGGAAATCTTACTCGTAAATATTTCAGAATATTAGAAGAGAATTTCGAAGTTCCGGTATTAAGAGAGCATGAAGTATTAGATGTAGATCCCGCAGAAGATGTAGAATGGATGGTAGAAGTAAAAGATCTTAAACAGGATGTAAAAAAATACTACGATGCTGAACATGTTTTTATAGGCGCCGGTGGTGGTGCATTACCTTTATTACAGAAAGTGGAAATCCCTGAAAAAGATGGTTACGGCGGATTTCCTGTAGGAGGGCAATGGTTATACTGTAAAAACAGAGAAATCATAGAAAAGCATCATGCAAAAGTATATAGTAAAGCAGGTGTAGATGCGCCTCCCATGTCTGTTCCTCATTTAGATACCAGACATATAAAAGGTAAAAAAGAATTGTTATTTGGACCATTTGCAGGATTCAGTACTAAATTCTTGAAAGAAGGTTCTTATCTGGATCTTCCAAAATCTATCAATTTTAAGAATATCCCCTCTATGTGGGGAGTTTTCTGGCATAACCTACCATTAACAAAATATTTACTGGAACAGATCACGATGGACCATGAAGATAGAATGGAAGATCTGCGAGTTTTTATAAAAGAAGCAAAGTCTGAAGACTGGGAATTGAAAGTTGCAGGGCAACGTGTGCAGATCATCAAAAAGGACGAGGAAGAGGGCGGAACTCTTGAATTTGGTACAGATGTAGTGCACAGCAAAGATGGTAGCGTTACAGCTTTACTAGGAGCTTCTCCAGGAGCATCAACTGCAGTGCATATCATGGTGGAAGTATTACAAACCGCATTTCCAGAAAAAGCCAATACCCAGGAGTGGCAGGAAAAACTCTCTAAAATGATTCCGCTTTGGAATAAGAAAGTTACAGATGATGTTGCAGCTTTCAAGAAAATTCAGGCAAATTGTTCTAAGTCATTAGAACTTGATGCAGAGCACTAAACTCTAAATTTAAAGCATAAAAAAAGCTTCTCTTTTGGAGAAGCTTTAAAATTAGAGCCGATAGAGGGACTCGAACCCACGACCTGCTGATTACAAATCAGCTGCTCTAGCCAGCTGAGCTACATCGGCCTAAAATTTTTATAATTTGTTGATCTTTTCGATCAAGTCATTTGCTTTACTTTCTAAATCTTTTTCAACAGATTTAAAATGTTGCTTTTTATTTTCAACATCTTTTTTGTTGATCTTAGCTATTAATTCGTCAAAAGTGGCAATTGCCTCTTCAACTATTTCTTCTGTTTTCTTTGGATCCTGCTTAGGACTTGCTAATTGATGAATGTAAGCCGCTTCAATGATATCTCCCATCACATAATTTACATCCCTCTTCAACAATCTTTTACTTGCCATGTTTCTTAATTTTAAGCTGCGAATTTAATCTATTTTCTAATATAATTAAACACTTACCTCTAAAATTTTTGAATTCTTTGCTACTATGCTGATATTGTTGATACAAGCTGGCACTAATAAGGTTTCACCATACTTTAATTCAGCAGTTTTTTCACCATATTTCACTACAGAGTCACCTTCTACGCCCATTAAAATTACAAATGAATCTAAATTTTCATAATTTCTTGTCGCTTCTCCACTAACTTTTATAATATCAGTATTAAAATAAGTATTGTGAACTAACGGATTTGCTTTATTGGCTTCGACTTTATAATTCACTAAGAAATCTCTATTATCGGTAAGATCTATACAATCCAAAGCTTCTGCTGTATGTAATTCTCTGTGCTCGCCAGAATCAGATACTCGATCCCAATCATAGATTCTGTAGGTAATATCAGAATTTTGCTGAATTTCAGCTAATAAAACACCTGCACCAATGGCATGAACCAATCCTGCTTTAATTAAATAAGCATCTCCAGATTTTGCCTTTTCTGTATTTAGAGCAGCAACTATTTTATTCTTTTCTACTAGTTCTTTATACTTAGCTTTAGAAAGAGTCTCATTAAATCCTAATATAATTTCTGAATTTGAGTCTGACTGCATGATATACCACATCTCAGTTTTCCCGAAAGAATTATGTCTTTTTTTCGCCACTTCATCGTTTGGATGTATCTGAATGGATAATGCTTCAGCAGCATCTATATATTTAATAAGAAGCGGGAATTTAGAGCCATGCTGTCTATATACCTTCTCTCCTACTAAATCTGCTTTATATTTTTGAATGAGATTTTTTAAAGTTTCACCTTCCAAAGCCCCATTTGCAACCACAGAATGATCACCATCTACATCAGAGATCTCCCAACTTTCCCCCGTTTTTTGGCTTACCGAATCTTTATGAAGAATTTCTTTCAACTTAGTGCCCCCCCATACCTTCTCTTTTAAGATGGGGATAAACCTCAATACGTAAAGTTGCTTATTCATTCTGAAGAGATTTTACTTTCTTTAATGCTTTCACGGTATGCTGTGAAGCATTTAAATTATTATATCTCATTTGAAGATAGCCATTTTTATCAAAAACAAAAGTTTCTCTCCCGGGAATTATTCCGAAAAGTGATGCTTCTACGCCAAAAGCATTTCTTGCTACTTTGTCCAAATCAGACAAAAAGATAAACGGTAAATTATATTTTTTTGAGAATTTTGAATGCGAAGTTTCAGAATCTGAACTTATGGCTATCACCTCTGCCCCAAGATCTTTAAAATCCTGATAGCGGTCTCTAAATTCACAAGCTTCTTTGGTACAACCCGGAGTGAAATTTTTTGGATAAAAATATATAACAACAGGTTTTTCACCAGTATATTGATCTATAGCAAAGTTATTTCCTTCCTTATCGTTTAACGAAATATGAGGTATGTGGTCTCCTTTTTTCAAATTATACTATTTACCAGTATAAGTTACAAAGTTTCTAGGGGTCTCATATAAAGTAACAGCAAGTTCTAAATTCTCTGGTAATTTAGCTTGTAGTTTATCCCAGATCACCACGGCAATATTCTCTGCAGTAGGGTTTAATTCTTTAAATTCCGGCACTTCTACATTTAAGTTTTTATGATCAAATTCTGTTTCAATTTCAGAAAAGATAAGATCTTTTAAAACCTTCATATCCATTACAAATCCTGTTTCTGGATCTATCTCACCGGTTACAGCCACTATCAATTCATAGTTATGACCATGATAATTAGGATTGCTACATTTACCAAATATTTCTTTATTTCGGGAATCGTCCCAATCTTTACGATATAGTCTATGAGCAGCATTAAAATGTGCTTTCCTATTTACAGTTACTTTCATTGCTCTATAGTTTGATAATATTTATCAAAAATGATCTTAAACCATTCGGTATAAATTGAAGGATTCTCCGTCATATCTTTTTTAACATCTTCTAAAGGCATCCATTTCCAAGCTGCAGCTTCATCTGCGTTTAGATTTGGTTCCTCTTGAAATTTCCCTACCAGAATATGATCAAATTCATGCTCTGTCAATCCATTATCAAAAGGAGCTTTATAAATAAATGAAATGGTATCCTTTAAATCTGTACTAAAGCCCATTTCTTCCTGAAGTCTACGTTTTCCGGCAGCTATATTACTTTCGCCTTCACGTTGATGACTGCAGCAGGTATTAGTCCATAAACCCGGAGAGTGATATTTGGTATGAGCACGTTGTTGTAACATGAGCTCATTTTTTTCATTAAAAACAAAAACAGAAAATGCTCTGTGTAAAAGCCCTTTTTCATGCGCTTCCATCTTCGGCATTAATCCTATTTGTTCGTCATTTTGATTAACAAGTATCACTTTTTCTTCTTCCATAGCTGTTATTGAAATTCAAAAATACAAAATCAACTTACCAAATCATAAGAAAATAAGGTCGTGCCGGAAGATTCTTAAACTTAAAAATATCAATATAGCTATTCGTTCTACATACCTAAATTCTTGTTCAAATATTTTATCTTTGCAGCCTTAAATCAGCATATGAAATTTACCGACGAGATTAAAAGAAGAAGAACATTTGGGATCATTTCTCACCCGGATGCCGGAAAAACAACCTTAACAGAGAAATTATTACTCTTTGGGGGCGCAATTCAGGAAGCTGGAGCGGTAAAATCTAACAAGATAAAGAAAGGTGCAACTAGTGATTTCATGGAAATTGAGCGCCAAAGAGGGATCTCCGTTGCTACTTCTGTATTGGCATTTGAGTATGACGGAACCAAGATCAATATTCTGGATACTCCCGGTCACAAAGATTTTGCTGAAGACACCTTTAGAACCCTAACGGCGGTAGATAGCGTAATTGTAGTGATTGACGTTGCAAAAGGGGTTGAGGAACAAACGGAAAAGTTGGTGGAAGTGTGCCGTATGCGTAACATTCCAATGATCGTGTTTGTAAACAAACTCGATCGTGAAGGTAAAGATGCTTTTGAACTGCTAGATGAAATTGAACAAAAATTAAACTTAACAGTTACGCCTTTAAGCTTCCCTATTGGAATGGGATATGATTTTAAAGGAATTTATAATATTTGGGAACAGAACGTAAACTTGTTTACCGGAGATCCTAAAAAAGACATTGAAGATACCGTAGAGATATCTGATCTAGAATCTGAGGAACTAGATGAGTTAATTGGTTCTAAAGCTGCAAACACTCTTAGAGAAGAGTTAGAATTAGCGCAAGGAGTATATCCTGAATTTAATAAAGAAGATTATTTAGCAGGGAAATTACAACCCGTATTTTTTGGTTCTGCATTAAATAACTTTGGAGTTAGAGAACTTTTAGATTGTTTTGTGAGCATTGCTCCTACTCCGCGTGCAAAAGACAGTGAGGAGAGAACTGTTAAGCCAGACGAGAAACAATTTTCAGGTTTTGTATTTAAGATCCACGCCAATATGGATCCAAAACACAGAGATCGGTTAGCCTTTGTAAAGATCGTTTCCGGAATATTTGAACGTAACAAACCTTACTTGCATGTAAGACATAATAAGAATTTAAAATTTTCAAGCCCAAATGCCTTTTTTGCTGAAAAAAAGGAGATCGTAGACATTTCATATCCCGGCGATATAATTGGATTACATGATACCGGCCACTTTAAAATTGGAGATACGCTTACCGAAGGGGAAGTCTTGAATTACAGAGGTATTCCAAGTTTCTCTCCGGAGCACTTTAGATACGTAAACAATGCCGATCCTATGAAGTCTAAGCAGCTTGAAAAAGGACTTGATCAATTAATGGATGAAGGAGTTGCTCAGTTATTTACACTGGAAATGAACGGCCGTAAAGTAATTGGTACCGTAGGAGCTTTACAATTTGAAGTTATTCAGTATCGATTAGAACATGAATATGGAGCTAAATGTACTTATGAGAACTTAAATGTTTTTAAAGCTACGTGGGTAGAGACTAAAGATCCCAAAAGCGAAGAATTTAAAGAATTTAAACGAGTAAAGGCAAAGTTCTTAGCACACGATAAAAGAGGACAATTGGTATTTTTAGCAGATTCTCAATTCTCTTTACAAATGACCCAACAAAAATATCCTTCTATAAAATTCCATTTAGTTTCTGAATTCTAATCCATATCAGAATCGAAAGTTTTTTTACCTAAAAATATATCAAAGAATAATTTAAAGTCTGACATCAAACTCCATAATGGATACTTTAAGGTGGCAGGCTTATTTTTTTCGAAGAAGGCATGACCAATCCATGCAAAACCATATCCAACAATAGGAATAAAAATCCACTCCCAGCTCCAAGCCCCTGTAATTGCCAAAAAAATAAGAATGAAAACTAGAAACGTTCCTATAAAATGGAGAATTCTACTCGTTTGATGTTTATGTTCAGATAAATAGAACTTATAGAATTCTGAATAAGATTTAATTCTCCCTGACATAAGATAAGCTTTTATCTAATCTACGAAAATTTACTAAATAAAAAACCCGAAGAATCATCTTCGGGTCTATATATTATTATATTTCAGATACTTAGCCTAAGCTTGACCTGTAGGCCCAAAGTTAAGTGGAATTGGCGGTTGCTCATAATCCTTAATCTCACCATGAGCTTTTTCAAATCTTTGAACATTTTCTCCTAATGCCTTCAATAATCTTTTAGCATGTTGAGGGGTAAGAATGATTCTTGATTTTACTTTGCTCTTAGGAGTTCCCGGCATGATACTTACAAAGTCTACCACAAATTCGGAAACAGAATGATTGATAATAGCTAAATTGGAATAAGTCCCTTCTGCTACTTTCTCATCAAGTTCTATATTGATCTGTCCTTGTTTAGGCTTGTTATCTTGGTCGCTCATTATTCTATCACTTTAAAACCCGATAAAAATCGGTTATAAAAAAACAGGCCCCGATTAAATCGAGACCTGAATTTATATTAGTTATAATTAACTTCTTGCTTCTTCTCCATCATCTCGTCGAATTCTTCTTTAGAACCAACGATAATGTTGTCATACTTGCGCATTCCGGTACCAGCAGGAATCTTATGTCCAACAATTACGTTTTCTTTAAGTCCTTCTAGTGAATCAATCTTACCACTTACAGCAGCCTCATTCAACACTTTAGTAGTTTCCTGGAAGGAAGCCGCAGAGATAAATGATTTTGTTTGAAGTGACGCTCTTGTAATACCTTGAAGTACTGGTGTTGCAGTCGCAGAGATTGCTTCTCTAGCCGTAGCTAGTTCTTTATCTTCTCTACGTAGAGATGAATTCTCATCTCTTAACTCACGAATAGTTACAATTTGTCCTGGTTTAAGATTTGATGAATCTCCAGCGCTTTCAATTACTTTCATTCCAAAGATATTATCGTTTTCTTCGATAAAATCTGATTTATGAATTAATTGGTTCTCTAAGAAAATAGTATCTCCTGGATCAACAATACGTACTTTACGCATCATCTGGCGAACTACAACCTCAAAGTGCTTATCGTTAATTTTTACCCCTTGTAATCTATAAACTTCCTGAACTTCATTTACTAAGTACTGTTGTACAGCATTAGGCCCTTTAATTGCAAGAATATCTTCCGGAGTTATAGATCCATCAGAAAGTGGCATACCTGCACGAACATAATCGTTTTCTTGAACAAGGATCTGGTTAGAAAGTTTCACAAGATACTTCTTAACTTCTCCTAATTTAGATTCAACAATGATCTCACGGTTACCTCTTTTGATTTTTCCGAAGGAAATAACACCATCAATCGCACTTACTACTGCAGGATTTGAAGGGTTACGAGCTTCGAATAACTCAGTTACTCTAGGAAGACCTCCAGTAATATCACCAGCTTTAGAAGATTTACGAGGAATTTTCACCAAGATCTTACCAACCTTGATTTTTTCATCTTTATCTACCATTAAGTGGGCACCAACCGGAAGGTTGTAAGAACGAATTACTTCGTCCTTTTTACCTAAAATAAGTAACGTAGGTATTAATTTTTTGTTTTTAGATTCTGAAATTACTTTCTCTTGGAATCCGGTTTGCTCATCAATCTCTACTTGATAGGTTACCCCTTGATCAATATTTTCATATTTAATCTTACCAGCAAATTCTGAAATAATCACCCCGTTATATGGATCCCATTGGCAAACTACGTCATCTGCTTTAACTGCATCTCCATCATTGATAAAGATTTGAGAACCATAAGGAATGTTGTTTGTACTAAGTACCACTCCGGTTTTCTTATCTTTTATCTTTAATTCTGAAGTTCTTGAGATTACGATATCAGAAAGTGTTCCATCTGGAGCTTCTCCTTTTACCACTTTTAAATCTTCAATATCTGCAATACCACCAAATTTAGCAACTAACTTATTCTCTTCAGAAATGTTACCTGCAATACCTCCAACGTGGAAAGTACGTAGCGTAAGTTGAGTTCCTGGTTCCCCAATAGATTGAGCAGCAACAACCCCAACAGCTTCACCTCTTTGAACTAGTTTATCTGTAGCAAGGTTACGACCGTAACATTTAACACAAATTCCCTTTTTAGCTTCACATGTAAGAGCAGAACGAACTTCTACGCTTTCTATAGGAGCATTTTCAATTTTAGCAACAGCTGCTTCTAAAATTTCATCTCCAGATTTAACCAATAACTCTTCAGTTAATGGGTGATAGATATCATTTAAAGCTATACGCCCTAAAATACGTTCCCCTAAAGATTCAACAATTTCATCATTCTTTTTAAGCGGAGTTACTTCAACACCTCTAAGAGTTCCACAGTCTTCATCATTTACAATTACATCTTGTGAAACGTCTACCAATCTTCGAGTTAAGTAACCAGCATCGGCAGTTTTAAGTGCGGTATCGGCAAGACCTTTACGTGCACCGTGAGTTGAGATAAAGTATTCAAGAATTGAAAGACCTTCCTTAAAGTTAGAAAGAATAGGGTTTTCAATAATTTCACCTCCACCAGAGTTAGATTTTTTAGGCTTAGCCATCAAACCACGCATACCGGTTAACTGACGGATCTGTTCTTTAGATCCACGAGCTCCAGAATCAAGCATCATAAACACAGAGTTGAAACCTTGGTTATCTTCTCTAATACGTTTCATCGCCAATTCTGTAAGACCAGCATTGGTAGATGTCCAGATATCAATAACCTGATTGTAACGCTCGTTGTTGGTAATAAGACCCATGTTATAGTTTCCTATTATACCTTCAACTTGTTCATTTGCCTCATCAATCATAGATTGTTTTTCTTCTGGGATAATAATATCTCCCAAACTGAATGACAATCCACCAGTGTATGCAAATTTGTAACCTAAACTCTTAATTTCATCTAGGAATGCAGCAGTTTCTGCTACACTTGTAACCTTAAGTACTTGCCCAATAATATCTCTAAGAGATTTTTTGGTTAATACTTGGTTGATATAACCTGCCTTTTCAGGAACAGATTGGTTGAACAACACTCTACCTACAGTAGACTCGATAATTTGCATTACCAATTCTCCTTCTTTATTAAAATCTTTTGTTCTGATTTTAATAACGGCGTTAAGATCAACTTGTTTTTCATTGTAAGCTATCACAACTTCTTCTGCAGAGTAGAACGTAAGGCCTTCACCTTTAATTTTAACTTCTGGAGTAGAAACTCTTGGTTTGGTCATATAATATAGACCTAAAACCATATCCTGAGATGGTACCGTAATTGGAGAACCATTTGCAGGGTTTAAGATGTTGTGAGAACCAAGCATTAATAATTGTGCTTCCAAAATAGCCTCAGGCCCAAGTGGCAAGTGTACCGCCATCTGGTCACCATCGAAATCGGCGTTGAATGCAGTACACGCTAATGGGTGTAACTGTATTGCTTTACCTTCAATTAATTTTGGTTGGAAAGCTTGGATACCTAAACGGTGAAGCGTAGGAGCCCTGTTCAATAAAACCGGGTGACCCTTCAATACGTTTTCTAAGATATCCCAAACTACTGGTTCTTTCTTGTCTATAATCTTCTTAGCAGACTTCACAGTTTTTACAATACCTCTTTCGATTAGTTTTCTAATAACGAAAGGTTTGTAAAGTTCTGCAGCCATATCTTTTGGAAGACCACATTCGAACATTTTCAATTCTGGTCCAACAACAATTACCGAACGAGCAGAATAATCCACACGTTTACCTAACAAGTTTTGACGGAAACGTCCTTGTTTTCCTTTTAAGGAATCTGAAAGAGATTTCAACGGTCTGTTAGAATCAGTTTTTACAGCTGAAGATTTTCTAGTGTTATCAAACAAGGAATCTACCGCTTCCTGAAGCATACGTTTTTCATTACGTAAAATTACTTCTGGAGCTTTAATTTCCATCAATCGCTTTAAACGATTGTTTCTGATAATTACTCTTCTATATAAATCATTTAAATCTGAAGTAGCAAATCTACCACCATCCAACGGCACTAAAGGACGTAATTCTGGCGGAATGATTGGAATTACTTTCATGATCATCCACTCCGGAAGGTTCTCGCGATTGTTATTAGCATCACGAAAAGCCTCTACAACTTGAAGTCTTTTTAAAGCTTCAGTTTTACGTTGTTTTGAAGTTTCATTGTTTGCTTTGTGTCTAAGATCATAAGAAAGTTGATTTAAATCAATTCTTCTTAATAATTCTATAAGACATTCAGCACCCATTTTGGCGATGAATTTATTAGGATCACTATCTTCAAGATAAAGGTTTTCTTGAGGAAGTGTATCTAGAATATCTAAGTACTCTTCTTCAGTTAAGAAATCCATTTTCTTAAGTTGTTCTCCTTCTGCATTCTTCGCGATACCTGCTTGAATAACCACGTATCTTTCATAATAGATAATCATATCCAATTTCTTGGATGGAAGACCTAATAAGTATCCTATTTTGTTTGGTAAAGAACGGAAGTACCAGATATGTGCAACAGGAACCACCAAGTTGATGTGTCCTACGCGATCTCTACGTACTTTTTTCTCTGTAACTTCTACACCACAACGGTCACAAACAATCCCTTTGTAGCGAATTCTTTTATATTTTCCACAGGCACATTCGTAATCCTTAACAGGACCAAAAATACGCTCACAGAACAATCCGTCACGCTCTGGTTTGTGCGTACGGTAGTTAATAGTTTCAGGCTTAAGCACCTCGCCACGAGATTCCGCTAAGATGGACTCTGGTGAAGCTAAACCTATAGAGATTTTATTAAACCTCTGTTCTGTATTCTTTTCATTACTTCTAGCCATAATGTTGTGCTATCTAATTATTGTGAAAATACTGTTTTTAAAGCTGGGTGTCGGAACACCCAGCTCAAAAAAAGTATGTTATTCTTCTAATCTAATATCCAATCCTAAACCTTTTAGTTCGTGCATTAACACGTTAAAAGATTCTGGTAATCCGGGTTCCGGCATAGGTTCACCTTTTACGATTGCCTCGTAAGTTTTAGCTCTTCCTATCACGTCATCAGATTTCACGGTCAAAATTTCACGTAGAGTTGCAGAAGCTCCATAAGCCTCTAATGCCCAAACTTCCATCTCACCAAATCTTTGTCCACCAAATTGCGCTTTACCACCTAATGGTTGTTGCGTAATTAATGAGTATGGTCCTATAGAACGTGCGTGCATTTTGTCGTCAATCATATGTCCTAATTTCAACATATAAATAACCCCTACTGTTGCAGCTTGATCAAACCTGTCTCCAGTTCCACCATCATATAAATGGGTGTGACCAAATCTAGGTACGCCTGCTTCATCTGTCAATTCATTAATTTGATCAAGAGTAGCTCCGTCAAAAATTGGAGTAGCATATTTTCTACCTAATTTTTGTCCTGCCCATCCTAACACAGTCTCATAAATTTGACCAATGTTCATACGAGAAGGTACACCAAGTGGGTTCAATACGATATCTACCGGAGTTCCATCTTCTAAGAAAGGCATATCTTCCTGACGAACGATACGAGCCACAATACCTTTGTTACCGTGACGACCCGCCATTTTATCACCTACTTTTAGTTTTCTCTTCTTAGCAACATAAATCTTCGCTAATTTGATAATTCCTGCAGGTAATTCATCTCCTACAGAGATGGTGAACTTTTCTCTTCTTAAGTTACCTTGAAGATCGTTTTCCTTAATTTTATAATTATGGATTAGATCTGCAACCAACTTGTTCAAGTTATCATCTGTTGTCCAAGTTCCTTGAGTAAGGTGCGTATAATCATCTACAGAGTTTAACATTTTAAGAGTGTATTTTTTACCTTTTGGTAAAACTTCTTCTCCTAAATCATTCATAACTCCTTGTGCAGTTTTTCCTCCAACAATTGTAAATAATTTATCTACAAGGTTAGATTTAAGCACTGAAAATTTAGCATCATACTTTTTCTCAAGAGCAGAAACATCTTCTTTATCTTGAACGCGTTTGCGTTTATCTTTTACCGCTCGGGCAAAAAGTTTTTTATTGATAACGACACCTCTTAATGATGGATGTGCTTTTAAAGACGCATCTTTTACATCACCAGCTTTGTCTCCAAAGATCGCTCTTAATAATTTTTCTTCTGGAGTTGGATCGCTTTCTCCTTTTGGAGTGATCTTACCAATAAGAATATCACCAGGCTTCACTTCAGCACCAATTCTAATCATACCGTTTTCATCAAGGTCTTTTGTAGCCTCTTCAGAAACGTTTGGAATATCATTAGTTAATTCTTCGTTACCTAATTTGGTATCTCTAACTTCTAATGAATATTCATCTATATGTATAGATGTAAATACATCTTCTCTTACAACTCGTTCAGAAATAACAATTGCATCCTCAAAGTTATATCCTTTCCAAGGCATGAAGGCAACTTTCATGTTACGTCCTAGAGCAAGTTCTCCTGCTTCTGTTGCGTAACCTTGACAAAGTACCTGTCCTTTAGAAACTCTATCTCCAACACTTACGATTGGTCTTAAGTTAATAGAAGTTCCTTGGTTAGTTTTTCTAAATTTAATAAGATCATAGGTCTTAGAATCTGTATCAAAACTTACCATTCTTTCATCTTCAGTACGGTCGTACTTAATAGTAATTTTTTGAGCATCTACATATTCTACTTCTCCATCACCTTCTGCATTTATCAATACACGAGAATCAGTAGCAACTTGTCTTTCAAGACCAGTTCCAACAATTGGAGATTCTGCTCTTAACAAAGGTACTGCCTGACGCATCATGTTAGATCCCATCAACGCACGGTTGGCATCATCATGTTCCAAGAATGGAATTAACGATGCGGATATAGAAGAGATCTGGTTTGGTGCAACATCTATATAGTGAATCTCTTGTGGATCTACTACCGGGAAGTCACCTTCCATACGTGCAATAACCTTATCTGTATCTATAGTTCCATCATCTGTTAATGGAATGTTAGCCTGCGCTATCATTTTATCTTCTTCTTCTTCAGCACTTAAATAAATAGGCTGTTGAGAGAAATCGATCTTAGCATTATCAACCTTACGGTAAGGAGTTTCAATGAATCCCATTCCATTCACTTTAGCAAAAACGGAAAGTGAAGAAATAAGTCCAATGTTTGGTCCCTCCGGAGTTTCAATAGGACAAAGTCTTCCGTAGTGTGTATAGTGAACATCACGTACCTCAAACCCTGCTCTTTCTCTTGAAAGTCCACCTGGTCCTAATGCAGATAATCTACGTTTGTGCGTGATCTCTGCTAATGGATTTGTTTGATCCATGAACTGAGATAACTGGTTTGTACCAAAGAAAGAGTTGATAACAGAAGACAAAGTCTTCGCATTGATCAAATCTATCGGGGTAAATACCTCGTTGTCACGTACATTCATTCTTTCACGAATGGTACGAGCCATACGAGCTAAACCAACACCAAACTGCTGAGATAATTGCTCTCCTACTGTTCTAACACGACGGTTAGACAAGTGATCGATATCATCTATCTCTGCTTTTGAGTTTATTAACTCTATTAAATATTTTACAATGGTAATAATGTCTTCTTTGGTAAGCACTTGCTTATCCATAGCTACATCAAGACCAAGTTTTTTGTTCATTCTGTAACGACCTACTTCACCAAGGCTGTATCGTTGATCTGAAAAGAACAATTTGTCTATAATTCCACGTGCAGTTTCTTCATCTGGCGGCTCCGCATTACGTAGCTGACGGTAGATGTGTTCTACTGCCTCTTTTTCAGAGTTTGTTGGATCCTTTTGCAATGTATTGTGAATAATTGCGTAATCTCCTGTAGAATTATCTTCTTTATGTAAAAGAATGGTTTTAGAACCGGTTTCAAGAATTTCTTCTATATGGTCTTTATCCAATTCTGTATCACGATCTAAAACTATTTCGTTACGTTCAATAGAAACTACCTCGCCGGTATCTTCATCAACGAAATCTTCATACCAAGTATTTA
>Ga0209309_10000233_pt1 | contig 72401 bp, 49 predicted proteins | sample COGITO_mtgs_1204_2_FD_184807 | JGI IMG/M metagenome (GOLD analysis project Ga0209309, IMG submission 184807) | Pelagic marine microbial communities from North Sea - COGITO_mtgs_120412 (SPAdes) (version 2) | ecosystem: Environmental > Aquatic > Marine > Epipelagic ... | reverse complement strand
AATACCAATCAAGATGTGCCTTTAACGGTTAATGCACCGGGAGTTTTAAATAATGATTCTGATGATAATGTTGACGATTCTCTTACCGCTGATTTACAAAACCCACCTGCAAATGGATCAGTTACTTTAAATCCTGATGGTTCATTTACCTACACTCCAGATACTGGATTTTTCGGAGAAGATACCTTTACATATTTTGCAAATGATGGCACTGTAAATTCTAACGTTGCCACGGTAGCAATCAATACATCTGCCGCCACTCCTCCTTCCTTTACTTGCCCAGACCCAAATGTGGTTACCATTCTTCCACTAAATGAGAATTGTAATTTCGATGAACCCGATTATTCAAACAAGATCACGAATCTTCAAAATTTTCAAAATCAACCTTATTTTATTCAAAGTTCAAGCAGAACAGGGAATGCTTTAAATATTAAAATTGAAGTTTATGACGGTCAAAATGGGAATTATGCTGGGAAATGTGAATTTCCGGTAACACTTCAAGATCAAATAGTTCCTAAAGTAACTTGTTTAGAAGATAAGGTGGTTTCATATACCGATACTAAATCATTTACTTTAGATAATTATACAGAGCAACTGACTATCTCAGATAATTGTTCTTCGCAGTTTGAAGTTGTACAGACTCCTGCAGCAGGAACAGTTATTATAGAAAATACTACTGTAAACTTTAGAGTTACAGATGAGAATAACAACCAATCTGGTTGTAGTTTTAATATAAAATTCTATAAAGAATCTGATCTGCAAATTCTTAATTGCCCTGGAGAACAAACCTTTGAGGTAGATGAAAATTGTTCTTATTTAATTCCAGATATCGCATCAAACATCACTACCAATATAGAAGGCGCAACGGTAACTCAAAATATTTCTCAGGAATTTGAAGTAAACGGAAATCTAATATTGACTATTACTGCTAAATTTGAAGATCAGGTTGACACTTGTGAGGTGAAGTTAATTGCAAAAGATTCTATAGATCCAATTATAGACTGTCCTGCAGATCAAACAGAGAGGGTGCAGCAGGGAGCAGGTTTTCAATTACCTAATTATATATTAAATGCTACTTATAGCGATAATTGTGCTATCGCTGAAATCACTCAACAACCAGAGGTAGGTTCCGTAATTTATGAATCTACCGAAGTTACTTTGTCAGTAAAAGACGAATCGGGTAATATAGCAAGTTGTTCATTTATGGTAACTATTTCATCTGCGAATCCCAATAATGAGATTGAGTGTCCTGGAAATCAAATAGAAAATTTAGATGAAAATTGCCAGTTCATTGTGCCAGATTATACCTCCCGTTCTCAGGCTAATTTTGAAGCTGTGGTAACTCAAAAGCCTTTAGCCGGAACAATAATAAATGCAGATGCCGATATTACCTTAACAGCAAAAGGAGCTGCAGGAATTGCAACCTGTACTTTTAAAATAAAAGTTATAGATAATACTCCTCCAGTTGCTAATTGCGTAGGTTCTTTAGATCTTAGATTGAATTCAGAAGGACAGGCATCTTTAAATGCAGATCGACTTGATGATAATTCTTATGATGTCTGCGGAAATATTTCTAAAGCCATATCTAAGTCTACATTTACAACTTCAGATATAGGGGAGAATACGGTAATATTTATGGTGACAGATGCAGGTGGGAATTCAGATCGTTGTGAAACAATCGTCAATATTTTACCTTACGACACTAACGAGCCTGATTTTACTTGTAAAGAAACGGTAGTTCTTCAATTAAATGAAAATGGAGAAGCGCAACTTTCGCCGGAAGATCTTTATACAGGAAACAGCAGCAATTATCAATTTAGTGCAGATAAACTAACATTTACATGTGAAGATAAAGGCAGCAATGAAGTAATGTTGACTTATAATAGTAGCACAGATCAAGGATCTTGTATTATAAATGTTATTATTGAAGATCTTATAGAACCTTTGGTTCGCACAAAAAATATCAGCATTACTTTAGATGAATTTGGAAGAGCTACTATTACTCCTGACATGTTGGATAACGGAACTACCGATAATTGTGGCGAGGTTACTTTGTTGTTAGACCAAACAGCGTTTAATTGCAACGATTTGGGTGAAAATAAAATTTTATTGAGAGCTCAAGATAAGAGTAGCAATCTTGGTAGCGCTTTTGCCTTGGTAACTGTTATAGGAAATTGTGAGCTACCTCCAACTACTCCCACAGGTCCAGGTTATATCTTTATATATCCAAACCCTACCGAAGGACCTATTTCTTATTATCTGCCAGATGGTATTATATTATTTTCTGTAGAAGTTTATGATATGCAAGGAAAATTTATCATGACTAGAAATTTTCCTGAAGGCACTGTGAATTATGACATGGATCTTACTGGCCTGCAAGATGCGGTGTATGTTTTAAAATTAAATACTTCAGAAGGAAATAAGATATTACGAGTGATCGTGCATTAAGAATAGTAGCTCTTAAATCTCAGAATTTATATAGGCTATAATTTCTTCGGAAGGCGTTTCATAATCAAACCATTTAATATTCTCATCTTTTCTAAACCAAGTTAGTTGCCTTTTGGCAAATCTTCTCGTATTCTTCTTGATTTCTTCAACCGCTTGTTCCAAATCCATTCTTCCTTCAAAAAAAGCGAACAACTCTTTATAACCAACGGTATTTAAAGCATTCAGTTTTCTTTTATGATATAAAGATTGCGCTTCATCTAACAAACCTTCATCCATCATAATATCCACCCGCCTATTAATCCTGTTATAAATGACCTCGCGAGGAGCCGTTAGTCCTATAGATATGGTTTTAAAGTTGCGTTCTTTTTTAGGTTTATTCAAAAAGCTGGAAAAAGGTTGACCTGTCTCCAAACAAATTTCTAATGCTCTAATTATCCTGTGTGGATTATCTTGATCTATTTTATTGAAATATTCCGGATCTAATTCGTTTAACTGATGCTTTAAAGGTTCTAAGCCTTTGTCTAAAAGCTGTTCATTAAGTTCTAATCTAATGTCAGGGTTTACTTCTGGAAACTCGTCTAAACCTTCTGTAAAGCTTCTCACGTAAAGTCCGCTCCCGCCAACCAAAATCAAGATGTCTTTTTTAGTAAATAATTCTTCTGCATTCTCAATGGCTGCTTTTTCAAAATCGCCAACAGAGTAATCTTCTTCTATAGAAATGTGCTGAATGAAATGATGAGGTGCTTGAGCTATTTCTTCCTGGCTTGGTGCGGCAGTTCCAATACTCATTTCTTTGTAGAATTGCCTAGAATCTGCAGAGAGAATCTCGGTATTAAAGGCTTGAGCAAGTTTAATACTTAAAGCGGTCTTACCAATAGCCGTTGGCCCCAAAACATTTATTACAAAGTTCTTATCCATTGAGTTTGTGGCCACAATTATGGCAATATTCTGCCTTGTTTAAATGACTGTGTTCATGACAATTAGGGCAAACCTGTGTGTTGTTGGTTTCCTCTAACTTATCTTCTTTATTGAATTCTGAACTTACAATTCCTGTTGGTACCGCAATAATTCCGTATCCCATTATCATAATAAATGATGCTATAAACTGTCCTAACGGGGTTACAGGATGAATATCTCCAAAGCCAACTGTAGTTAACGTGACTATGCACCAGTAAACTCCCACGGGAATACTTGAAAACCCATGTTCTGGACCTTCTACTAAATACATAAGCGTTCCCATAATAATGCATATAATGATCACTGCAAACAGAAAAACTAAGATCTTTGCTTTGCTGTTTTTAAGAGCTTTCATTAACTTGTTAGACTCACCAATATATCTGGAGATCTTTAAGATCCTAAAAACTCTTAATAATCTAAGTGCCCTGATGGCGAATAGCATATTGTATCCTCCAAAGAAAAAAGCAAGATAAGAGGGTAGGGTAGAGAGCAGATCTATAATTCCGTAAAAACTAAAGATATATTTTGCAGGCTTTTTTATAGATATAATTCTCAAGATATATTCTACAGTAAAGAAAGAGGTGATTACCCATTCTGTAATATAAAATTCTTCTCGGTATTTTAGATTGATGTGGTAGATGCTTTCCAACATTACCAATACAATGCTCATTACAATAGCAAGCAGTAAAATAATGTCAAACAATTTGCCCATAGGCGTATCTGCTTCATAAATGACTTCATGAAGTTTAGATTTCCAAGCTGGGTATGGTTTGTTATTTTTCAATCTAAATATTCTGATTAACTATTTTCTTTAAGAACGATAAGTGACTGATTCTGGATCTCTAATAAATGATCAAAAAACTCTTTAAGATAAGGATAATAACTCGATGGGTAAAAAGACTCAGAAAAAGTTACTCTTAAGATAACCATCACATTATTCTCGCTGGTTTGGTTGGTGGAAAATTGTAAAGTTGCACTTCGTTCGGGCAACATAAAACCTTGCGATTTAGGCAATTCTACTATGCTGTAATTTTCAGGAATAGCAATATTAGCAAAATAATAGTAACCGTCTTTATATCCAAAATCTATAGGGTAACTTCTATCTTTAAGCTTAAACGGATTCTTATCAAAAAGTTTAAAGCTGAAAGGGTTGAAATAGATCACTTCATTCACCTTTTGAGATTGATTCTTTAACTCGTATTTAATGCTCAAAGGCTTATTTACATCGTCCTCATTATAAATTTGAAAGTCTGGTGACATGGTAAAACTCATTGGGGTAGAGATCTCATTAAAGATTTTTTCTCTACTGATGTTTTCCAAATTGTTCCTAACTCTCAAGGCATGATATCCTTTAAATAATTGTTCAGAATTTCCAATGGCAGTTCCATCAGGCTTAACTTCTATAGAATCTTTATAAACAACACTAGAAAAGTTGTTGGCTTCAATATCTATCCAAGAACTTTCTTTGTCAAAATCTAATAATCTACCATAAGCATTTAAACCTCTAAAAGGAATCATCCCAAACTCTACATTTTTTTCAGATGCATCTAATAAATAAGTTTCATTATCTAAGGTTAACTGAACCATAAGGTAATTGAATTCTGAAAGTACCGGATAAAGTTTAGTAGGCGTACCATTGCTTCTGGTAGAACTTAGAACAGCTTTTACTTTAAACTCTTCCTCTTTATAAAGATTATGAAGTAAGATGTTGATAGCAGCAATATTTCCAGACTTATCTTTTATAAGGTCTTTTAAGTTCATATCATAAAAGATCTTATAATCTCCATTCCAGCTGTAGGTATTCTTTACAAAATCAAAAATTTCCTTGGCTTTCTCCAAACCTTTAGGCAAATCTTTAATTTCTTTAGGAAGAAGATCGTCTACCAAAGAAATTCTCTTTAATTGTTTTCCTAGACTGTTGTCTAATTTAATCTCTTTGTCTATATCTTCCCAAGATTTGGTGTATTTATTTATGTAGCCGTCTAGTTGGGTAATAGATTCCAGCTCATAGTCAATTCTAGAGATGTAGTTATATTTAGAAGTTAGGTAAGATTCTTCTATAAATGCGGGAATATCATTCATAGCATATTTGCTAACCAAACAATCTGCAGGTTCTGCCGAAGGTGTAATATAAAAACAACGTTTTTCTACATCTACATGGTTGGTATCTAATTTTAGCGCTCCAATTTTCTTAATATTGTATTTATAATTTCCGGGAATCTTGCTGTTAAATTCACTATAGATCTTTGGAATATCTTCTTGAAACCACCAAGTGTTGAAATTAAAAATGAACGGAGATTTTTTTTTATAGGAATACACTAAAACTGCTCCGGGTTTAAGAGCCGGAAATGTAAAGTTTACCACGTTATGCGTGTCATTCTCTTCAATATATATATCTGAATCTGAAAGCTGTTTTTGTTTTTGAATGCCATCTTCTAAATAATACGTAGTAGCTACTATGTTACTGATCTCTTGCTTATTAGTTTCAGATTTGTTCAATCTAATTTTTATATTAGCTTGATCATAACCTTCTTTGTTTAAGATCTTAATTTTAGCTGCATAAGAGGTTACAATTCTATAATCTCCAAAATCTTCAAATTCAGAGTTACCTTTTTCGTAAATATAGAAAGCATTGGCGGTACTATCTTTTTCATAAATAGTAGCGCCAAGGTCATAGTCTGATACTTCAATGTTATTAATATTGAACTGTTGTTGTGCGAATAAGGTTAAATTTAAAAGTAAGAAAAGTGGGAGTAAAAATTTAGTCATTGGTTTGAAGTTGGATGATTTTAAGTTTTTTGTTCCTCCTTAAATAACTCTGAATGATATGACGGGCATCCCGATCATTTTTCATTGGGGTTATTATAGAACGAACTATTTCAAGGTTATTTAGTTGATGATTCAAATTGAAATATCCCACACCTTTAAACTCTCCATCCTCCACAAGCAATGCGCTTTTTTCATCTACCTCACGGCCGCGGTCAATTACCAGCATATTCTGGTCTTTGTAGCTATATTTCTCTATAAGTGCCAACACTCTTTCGTTATATTCTGAAGGCCCTTCTAAATCTATGCAAGCACCATTGCAAGATTTTATTGTGTATCCAAAGCATTTCCCAGAACCCAATTCCAATCCGCATAATTTATCGCACAACCTGTAAGATTCTGCCATATTTCTTAAGGTAACTTTGGCTTGTTGAAAATTGGTGAAAGTGGTAATGTTGCTTTTTCGAGCATCTGCTTTCCCTATCTTTAAATTGATATATCCATTATCATCTACAAACTGATAAAGCGCATAGCTAAAAATGGAAGTTTTTAAAGATTTATTGAACTTTGGTTTGTTCTGTTTGATCTCTTCATTTTCCTTTAGCAAAGCGATTAATTCATTTCCGGTAGCTTCAAAACTAACGGCTGCCACTTCTTTCTGAACTTCTTTTGCTTTATGATGATCGTTTGTAAAATGCTGATTAACTCGTTTTCTGATATTTTTGCTTTTACCAATATAGATAATATCACCCGCTTCATTATGAAGATAATATACTCCGGTAATAGCTGGTAATTCTTCTAATAACTGTACAAGCTTAGTGTCCAGTTGCATAGAAGGTTCATTTTTTACAGATTCTTTTAAAATGTCTTTTTGAGAATCTTTTGCCAAGAGCATTTTAAACAACTTTACGGTTGCTTGGGCATCACCGTTTGCACGGTGTCTATCGCTTAAAGGAATTCCTAAAGCTCGTACCAATTTTCCCAAACTGTAAGAAGCTTGTCCTGGAATTAATTTTTTAGAGAGCTCTACGGTGCAAAGAGTTTTTCGTTCATAATCGAAACCTAAGCGTCTAAACTCTAAGCGCAAAATTCTATGATCAAACTTTGCATTGTGCGCCACCACTATACAATCTTGAGTGATCTCTACAATGCGTTTAGCAACTTCGTAAAATTTAGGTGCATTGCGCAACATATCATTATTAATTCCTGTAAGCCCAACAACAAATGGTTGTATGGGTTGCTCCGGATTAACAAGACTAATAAACTGATCTACTACCTTATGACCATCAAATTTATAAATGGCAATTTCAGTAATTCCCTCTTCATTATATTTCCCACCGGTGGTTTCTATGTCTAATATTGCGTACAAATATGATCTTTCTTCTTAATTATAATTTCTTTCTCCAAAAATAGCACTTCCTATTCTAACCATATTGCTGCCACATTCTATTGCCAATTGGTAATCTCCGCTCATCCCCATAGATAAAGTTTTCATCTTTGGGTAGTCTTGCTTAAATTCATCTAACACAGTTTTTAAGTAGGAAAACTCTTTTTTAACTTGTTCCATATCTTCTGTGAAGGTTGCCATTCCCATCAAGCCGCTTACTTCTACGTTTTCAAATTTTGCAAAAGCTTCAGAATCTAAAATAGCTTTAGCTTCTTCTTTAGAGATGCCAAATTTAGAATCTTCATCAGCGATTTTAATTTGAAGCAGACATTTTATGCTGCGTTCATTCTTTTTAGCTTCTTTATTGATCTCTTTTAATAATTTCAAACTGTCTACAGCATGAATAAGACCAATGTAAGGAGCCATATATTTTACCTTGTTGCGTTGCACGTGTCCTACCATGTGCCATTCAATATCTTTGGGCAAAGATTCCCATTTATCTGTCATTTCTTGGATCTTATTCTCGCCAAAAATGCGTTGCCCTGCATTATAAGCTTCTTCCAGATCTTCATTAGGTTTGGTTTTAGAAATTGCTACTAACGTAACATCTTCTAATTCTTTTTTATACTTTTTTATTTCTTCTGAAATGCTCATGCTTCTTTTTGTTGTAAACTATAAAAAAAACCTCAATTTTTACAGCTGAATAATTTAATTCTTTTAAAAAACTCTTCAGTGTTTTCTCTAATATGTAGGGGAGATGCAGAGATAAGAAGATATGTAAACTTCAACTGAATTTTTAAAATTCGTAAATGGTTAATCCACTTCTTAATTTTGGTTCTATATAAGTGCTTTTAGGAGGCATAATCAAACCTTCGTCTGCTACTTTTTTAATTTCATCAATAGTTAATGGTAACATTCCAAAACCAACGGCAAAACTTCCATTATCTACCTGAGATTTCATCTCTATAAGATCATTCTTTCCGTGAATATAGGCAATCCTACTATCATTTCTTAGATCTATAATTCCTAAAATAGGCTTTAGGATCTTTTCATATAAAATATTGGTATCTAAAGAACTTAAAGAATCTGTAAATTCATACCCAGTCTTTCTAAGATATAACGAATAAAACTCTCCATCTAGGTACATATTGAAATGATGTTTGCTGGTAGGAGCATAGGTTTCTAAATTCCTATTTTCAATTCTAAACCATTCATCTAGCTGCATTAAAAACTCTTCTTTGCTCAAACCATTAAGATCTGTAACCATTCTGCTATACTCATAGATCTTCAAATTACTTTCAGCAATTAAATAGCTCATAAAGTAATTGTAAGATTCTTCTCCTGTATGCTCTGGATTTGCTTGTTTTGATTCTTTAGCTAATAAACAAGAAGAAGCACTTCTATGATGACCATCTGCAATATAAAGATGTGGCATCTTGCCGAATTCTGCTTTTATCTGACTCACATTGGCGTCATCGCAGATCTTCCATAAATAATGGGTTTCCTTATTATGAGTTGTAAATTCATATTCAGGGATCTCTTGCATTGCCTTTTGCAAGATGGTTTCAATAACATCTGAATCTGGATAGGTTAATAACACGGGTTCTGTATTGAATCCTACCACTTTTAAATAGTCTTTGAATAACGTCTCGCGATATTCTATAGTGTCTTCGTGCTTTTTTATAAGATTGTTCTCATAATCTTCTACACTGGTAGCTGCAATAATTCCAGAATAGGTTTGATGGCGCGTTACAATTTTATAGAGATAATAACAGGGAGTTTCATCTCTGGTAAAGATCTCTTCTTCTTTAAATTCTAGATAACGATTCTTTACAAGCTGAAATCTCTTTTCTCCCGTAATTTCATGCTGAAATTTATACCCGGGATTAATAATATGTAAAAATGAATATGGATTATATTCCAGCTGTGCCGTAAGTTCGCCAATGCTGTAATCTTCATATGGTCTTGAAGCAACCAGTCCTGCCTTATCACTGGTTGGGCGAACTGCTCTAAATGGAATGATCTTGGTCAAATTCTAAGAATAGGTGTAAAAAATAGATCGTAGCATTGGCTCTTGTTCCAATACTACGATCTTGAAATCTTTATATAAATTGAGCTGATATTTTTTCAGCTTTTCTGCTTTCTGAATAGTCGTAGAAACCTTCACCAGATTTAACTCCTAATTTACCTGCGCGAACCATATTTACCAATAATGGGCATGGAGCATACTTCGGATTTTTGAATCCATTGTACATCACTTCTAAGATAGAAAGACATACATCCAATCCTATAAAATCTGCTAACTGAAGTGGACCCATTGGATGAGCCATTCCTAATTTCATCACCGTGTCTATCTCATATACTCCGGCAACTCCATTATATAAAGTCTCCACAGCTTCATTAATCATTGGCATTAAGATACGGTTGGCTACAAATCCAGGATAATCATTAACTTCTACCGGAACCTTGCTCAGTTTTTCTGAAAGCTCCATAATATCTTTGGTCACTTTATCTGAAGTACTGTAACCACGAATGATCTCTACCAATTTCATAACCGGCACAGGATTCATAAAGTGCATTCCGATAACTCTTTCAGGATTTGAAACTTCTGCAGCGATCTGAGTAATAGAAATTGAAGAAGTATTGGTAGCTAGTATGGTATCTTTAGAACAATTAGCATCCAATTGTTTGAATATTTTCAGCTTAAGATCTACATTTTCTGTAGCTGCTTCTACTATAAGATCTACATTTTTTACTCCGCTGGAAATATCAATATGGGTGGTAATATTATTTAAAGTTTCGGTCTTTTCTGCCTCAGAGATCTTCTCTTTGGAAACCATTCTGTCTAAATTCTTAGAAATGGTATCTAATCCTTTTTGAAGACTTTCTTTAGAAATATCTATAAGATTTACTTTGTAACCAAATTGTGCAAACGTATGCGCAATACCATTCCCCATGGTTCCGGCTCCTATAACTGCTATATTTTTCATTCTTTAATTTTTTATGATTAGAGAGCTAAAACAACTTCAGTCTCTGGTTTTTATTTTTAATCGAAACCCATTAGGGTTTAATCTTTAAAACAATCTATGACCATATTTGCAACCCGTAAAGCTTCTGCTCCCTGTTCTAAACTCACAATAGGAGTAGTATTGTTGTTAATGGCATCTGCAAAAGTTTCTAACTCATCCAAAATTGCATTGAGCTCTTCCACCTTAGGATTGTCAAAATAAATTTGCTTTTTAACTCCTTCAGCATTTTGCAAGATCATAGCAAAATCGTCTGGTGTTTCCGGTGCATCTTTCATCTTTACCACTTCGCAATTACGCTCTAAAAAATCCACAGAAATATAAGCATCACGCTGAAAGAAACGTGCTTTTCTCATGTTCTTTAAAGAAATTCTGCTGGCGGTTAAATTTGCCACACAACCATTTTCAAACTGAATTCTGGCATTTGCAATATCGGGAGTTTCGCTAATTACAGAAACGCCGCTGGCATACACATTCTTCACTTCAGACTTCACAACGCTTAAAATAACATCTATATCATGAATCATTAAATCTAAAACTACAGGCACATCGGTACCGCGAGGATTAAATTCAGCTAAACGGTGAGCTTCGATAAACATTGGTTGCTCTATCTTATCTTTTATGGCTCTAAATGCAGGGTTAAATCTTTCTACATGTCCAACCTGCCCTTTTACATTATATTCTTTAGCCAAAGCTATCAGTTCTTCGGCTTCTTTATAAGTGGAGGTGATAGGTTTTTCAATAAACAAATGCTTACCAGAAGAAATTACTTTTTTAGCAACTTCAAAATGTGCATTGGTAGGAGTTACCACATCAATTACATCTACAGCTGCTATAAGTTCTTCAGGAGAATTAAAACTTTTGTAACCAAATTCTTCTGCTACTTTGGCGGCAAGTTCTTTATTATCATCATAAAAACCAACCAATTCATATTTAGCAGATTCATTAAGAAGTCTTAGGTGGATTTTCCCTAGGTGACCAGCACCAAATACTCCAGCTTTCAGCATGTTTATTACATTTTTCACAAAAATAGCATTTCTTGGGTTAAAGCCAATATCATTTTGGCTGTAAATGAATTAGCACAACAGTTAAATAATAATTAAAACTAAGCTTGAACTCTATAGTTTGAATGATTATTTTTATGCCGTAAAAGATCAAAAATTGCTAAGAGATACATTTAAACATAAAGGTAAAAGAAAACAATTGGCGGCCATTGTGGAGGCAAAAGGTGTTAAAGATGAAAAAGTGCTGGAAGCTATTAGAACCATACCTAGACACTTGTTTATGGATAGCAGCTTTGAAGATCATGCATATCAAGACAAAGCTTTTCCTATAGCCGCAGATCAAACTATCTCACAACCTTATACCGTAGGTTTTCAATCTGAATTACTAGAGATTAAAAAGGGAGAAAAGGTGCTGGAAATTGGTACAGGAAGTGGTTATCAAACCGCAGTATTGTGTGAATTAGGCGCAAAAGTTTATAGTATAGAACGGCAACGTGAGCTTTACAAAAAAACCAAATTATTTCTTTCTAAGATTGGATATAGACCTAAGCATTTAAGCTTTGGCGATGGTTATAAAGGCTGGCCGGAATACGCTCCTTTTGATAAGATTATTGTAACTGCAGGAGCTCCTTTTGTGCCAAAACCTTTATTAGCGCAGTTAAAAGTGGGAGGTAGATTGGTGATCCCGGTTGGCGATAAAGTGCAGGTGATGACCCTTTTTATTAGAAAATCTGCTAAAGAATTTGAAAAGAAAGAGTTTGGCGATTTTAGATTTGTTCCTCTTCTTGAGGATAGAAATTAATCGAAAAGGCCTAAAAATTTCAATCCAAAAATAAAAGCTCCTTCTTGTTGCCCATTAAAATTGGAAACGACATAGTCCAATCTTAAAAATCTATATTTTCCAAAACCAAGATTATTCAATCCAACCGAATATTCTGAATATGGTTTATTCTCTTTGGTAGAAAGTAAGTGTGCACCCAACACCAAATTATAGTTCAATTTATTTAAAAGCGGAATCTTTCCTAAGATGTATCCTTTAAAATTATGCTCTACATGGGCTTCTAAATAATCGTTATTAGTGCTTAAATCATAATACGGTAAAAGGTTGAATTTGTTGAGGTAATAGCCATTTCCAATTCGGGTTTGATTTCCATCAAAATGTCTATAATCTACATAAGCAATATGTTCAGCATTTATAAAAGTTCCACCTTTTACGCTGTAGCCAAAACTACCTTTATTGCCCAATTCTAAATTTTGAAGGATCCAGAATTTAAACTGATCATAATTATATTGGGTAACATCTGCCGCAAATCCTTTTTCGTAACCAAGATATAAGGTTGGAAATTTATTAGAAGCGATATTATATTTTCCATCTGGGTAGCTCATATAATTCTGAGCAAAATTAATCTTTCCAATTAAATTGAATTTAAAGATATGATGGTCTAAAAATGATTTTGACCCAAAATTATCGGGCTGTAACGGGTTATTGGAGGTATAGGTGACATTAGAATTATTAACCCAATATTGATCTGAAGTATTCACTAAAGCAGTTCTATCTTGAAAACTAAGATCTGTCATGATCTCTAGCCCATTAAAAACTTCTTGTTGCCAAGCAATTTTTCCAAATTTGCGTTGATAGAGTTTCAGATAATTTCTTTCAAAAAATAAACTGGTAATATCATTCAATCTCTCAGAAATTGGATGCGTATCATTGATTTCTGCTGTTTCAATTCCGCCGGAAATAGTTAAAATTGGCTTGTTGAAATTGTTGAATTTTTGCTGAAACTCTGCAGTATATCTTAATTGATCTTCGCTAAACCCATAATTAAAATGAGATTTAAGTTTCCAATATTTGCCTTGATTGTCCTCTAAATCTCTTCTAAAACTAATATCTACCGATGTATTCCATCCCTGAACGGTATTAAAATGAGTTCCCCACAAAGGAGAAGAAATATTAAAATGTTTCTTTTTATAAGTATTGCTGTAACTATACCCAAAAGCGAGATTTGAGATATTGAATTTATTTTCTACCGCATCTACAGAATCTAAGTATTTCTCTGAGTTTTTTAAGATCTGTATACTGTCTTTCTTTACATAATCTGTAAGCTCTTCAGTAGTTAAAGGTACCGGTCTTAAGGTTTTCCAGAACAGCGAATCTTTTTTATTAGCTTCGGTAGCAAAAGACATAACCTCTCGAGAAAAACTGTTTTTATTGAATACGGGTTTAAAATTATAATTGCTGTACACTGCTGTAAATCTTGCATCTCCAGAAATTCCAAACATGGCGAAACTAAAATCTACTGTTTGTGAGATCTTGATCCAAAAATCATTTTCTTCTGAAAATTTAAAATTCTGTGTGAAGGTCAATTTTTCTATAGGTGAGAATTGGATAGCCTCACCTGTAGTATTTAATTCTACGCCGTAGATCTGCCAAGAATTATCTACAATATACATATACCCAGAAAAAATACGGTCTTTTAGTCGTTTAGGCTGCACTAAGATCTTATTGATTAAATGCCCGGTATCATCATAAAAGATCCCTTCCAACGTATAATTATAATAACTAAAAGCATAGTCTGCAATGGGAGAGACAATTTTAGCGTTAAGATCTATCGTGTTTTTATAGAATGAAAACTCAGATTCTCTGGCAGAATTTAAGCTGAATCCATTATCATCTCCACTTACTTTGGAAGCAAGTATGGTTTCCTTAAAATCGTCTGGCGCTTGATACGCAATTTTCGAGATCGTTTCGCTTAAATATACAATTCCGCTACGGGTAGAATCTAAACCACCTCCAAGATCTCCAACTTCTTGGCCTAAAATTTTTTCTGGTGCATTTTTAATTCTCCACAGGCCTCGAGAATAATAGTCGGCAGTGAATTCTTCTAGTTTAGATAAATTTTTCTGTCTGTTATCTATTGCTTTTTGAATGATCTTATTGGCAGGATTCTCTTTAGAATTGATGGTAACTTCGTCAAGATTGGTAGTGGTTTCTTGGAGTGTAGCATTTAACGTATATGGAAGTTCATTTACAGCTACGGTTTTTCTGAATGTTTCGTACCCCAAAAATTGAAATACCATCTTATAAGTTCCAATTTGCTCTATATTGATTTGATAATTCCCATCTTCGTTGGTAGTGGTACCAAATTGGCCATCTTCGGTGTAGATATTCACATACGGCAAAGTTGCTCCATTCTTATCTTTTACAACTCCGGAGATTTGTGAAAATGTAAGATTGTAAATAAAAAATACTATAAAATAGTGTGGGAATTTCCAGATCATGAAGTTGTGTTTCAGTCGGGAAATTAGCAAAAATTAATCAATAGCTTTAAAGGCTTAATTAAAATCTTTTTTAATTCGGTCTAACCTACGTTTGCTTTCGCGATCTTTTATAGTTTCACGTTTATCGTAGATCTTTTTACCTTTTGCTAAAGTGATCTTTAATTTTGCAAGTCCGCGGTCGTTAATAAAAAGATTAAGAGGAATTATAGTAAGTCCGGAGTTTTTAACTTCTTTCTCTAGCTTCTTTAATTCTCTTTTTTGTAATAATAATTTACGCTCGCTCTTAGGATTGTGATTGAAGTGAGTAGCGTGAGAATATTCTTCAACATGCATATTAATAACAAAAAGCTCATGATTCTGAAATTCACAAAAGCTTTCGGTAATAGAGGCTTTCCCCAAACGTATTGCTTTTATTTCTGTTCCAGCCAATTTGATTCCCGCAACGTAATCGTCCAGAAACTCATATTCAAACTTTGCTTTCTTATTCTTAATGTTGATCTTATTCTTCATATTACCGCAAAAATAGGAAGCTTTCTATAAATTAGCATCATTATTAAGATTTCGTTCTCATAATTGCGTTTATTTTTTTTAGAGCTTTTTATAAATTCTGGATTATAATTTACATATTAGTTTGAATTTATGAGGAATGTTGCAATAATCGGCATCTTCAAACCTTTTTTCAAGTTGGTTTTTGATTATCTTTGAATTTGTTATAAAATTTCTATGAAAAACCTACTCTTAATCTTCTCCCTGATTTTTATTGTTTCATGTCAGGAAAAAAAGGAAGAGATCACCGCCCAAGAGATCATTAATAAGACTATTGAGAATGCAGGTGGAGCGAAGTATAAAAAAGCCACTATTCAATTTAAATTTAGAGGTCGCACCTATAAGAGTGTAAGAAACGGAGGTGAATTTGAATTAGAACGAATTACTACAGATTCTACAGGAAGTTATGTAGATGTTTTAAGCAATACCGGTTTTGAACGATTTAAGAATGATAGCCTAATAAAAGTAGCAGATTCTACCGCGCTAAATGTTGTGAGCAGCGTTAACTCTGTTCATTATTTTGCACACTTACCATATGGTCTTAACGATCGTGCAGTGAATAAAGTACTTGCCGGAGAAGCTGAAATTAAAGGAGCGCCTTATTATCAATTAAAGATCACTTTTCAACAAGATGGAGGCGGTGAAGATCATCATGACGAATTTATGTATTGGATCCATAAAAACAATTTTACGGTAGATTATATGGCCTATAAATTTCATGAGAAAGAACGTGGAGTAAGATTTAGAGCTGCTTATAACCCAAGAGTTATTGAAGGAATTAGGTTTGTTGATTACGAAAATTACAGCGTAGAAGATTTTAATATAGATCTTGCCGATCTTGATGAATTGTATGAAAAAGGGGATTTAAAATTGCTTTCTAAAATTGAAAATAAAGACATAGAGGTTCAGCTTAGATAGTCTAAACATAGATTATTAAGTGAACTTTTATAATTCTATAGTTTGCGATCAAGAGATTGCCAACCTCCACCGTTATAAACTTGCTTATATCCGTTAGATTTTAAAACTCCTTTAGCAGAGGCACTTCTCATTCCAGAAGCACAACACGTTATAATTGGAGTGTTTTTATCTTTTAAATTTTTTAATTGGCCGGTAAGTCTTTCTAAAGGAATATTTTTAGCTCCTTTTACATGGCCTTGGGCAAATTCATTAGGATTTCTAACGTCTATAATAAGCGCTCCATTCTTTACTAATTCAGAATAATTGGGCTTAGGGCCCATTCCTAATAATTTTTTAATTGCTTCTAACATGATTAATCGTTTTGCGAAAGATAGAAATTTACATCCAACCAAGAACCACCATTGTAGCATTCAATCCCTTTATTAGAAAGAAAATGTTGTGCTTGTCCACTTCTATTACCAGTTCTGCAACACAAGATTAGAGGTTTTTCTAACACTTCGATCTCATCCAATCTTAACGGTATTTCATTAAGTGGAAAATTAACGGCACCAACTACACTGCCACCATTAAATTCAGCCGGAGATCTTACGTCTACCACCGTGCCCTTATTGTTTCTGATCATTTCTTCAATTTCCATAAATTCAAATTTTTATGGCTAATTTAAATTGAAATAATCTATCCTTCAGTAACTTATGTTACATAAGGTACTTTTTTTTAACTGGTTTTTAGAAATTAATAAGCCGGAATTTTCATCCCGGCTTATTTCAATTTATATTCAATTTTAAAAGAGATACTTCATATTAAGACCACCGTAAAAATTCGCTTCAGAAGGAGCAGGAATATAAGCATCTGGTAACTGATTTAAGAATACCATATAATAATGTTGGCTTCCGGTGATATTATTTATTCCGGTATAAGCATCCAGAGAAAAGTGTTGAAATAACTCTTTTGAAAATCCAATTTTCGCATTTAGCAAATTAAAAGAAGCTGTTCTGTTTGCTTCATCTGAAGTGAAATACATGGCATCTCTATAAGAGTAGGTAGCATTTCCATAAAAGCCAATATTGGTCTTTGCATCTAGCCCGGTATTAAAAACTACCGGCGGAACACCTACAACCGTATTTCCGCTATAATCTGATATTAAAACATCAGCCTTGTCTGATGATAATTGCTGAAATTTGAAATCTTCATATTTAAAATCAGATAGAGTAAGATTGGCAAAAGGTTGAATAGAACTAAAAATTCCAGCCTTTGAATTATAAAAATTATAACTTAAAGCTGCTTCCAATCCTTTATGATCTTGAGTTCCACCATTGGTGACGTAAGTGTAAGCCGTTGCCGTGTTGTTGTTATTCGGAACTGCCACTACCGTCATTTTATCTTTAAATTTGGTTTGAAATAGCGCTAATTGATAATTCAGTTTTTTATTAAAAATAGCTCCCTTAGATCCTATTTCATATTGTGTTCCTTTTTCGGGTTTCAAATTTCTATTCACTTGCCCTGTGGTTGGTATAAAGAAGTAAGAACTCACAGGAGCTTTATAGCCGGTGCTATAAGAAGCATATACCGAAAGTTGATCGTTAAAAATTTTATTGATCGCAAGATGTGGAGATACCATATTATTATATGATCTACTATAATCTGATGGGTTTGCCTCTGTATTTTCAGCAAGCCGATCGCTCAGTTTAATTGCCATAGTACTTAACCCAATTCCTGTTGTAAGAGAAAGATCATAAGGCATAGTTAGAATCCATTCAGTAAAATAAGTGGAAGTTTTAGATGCTGAATAGGTATTGCTTTTTTGAGGGCCAATTACATTATAGGCATCAGGATCTACAGTATTTTCGATCATTCTATATCCTATGGTCTGCCCGTTTTGCCTTTGAACTTCCATACCGGTTACTCCAGATAGATTAAAATATTCATTAAGATCAAACTTGGTATTAAAAACCGTTCTAAAGCCATAATTTATTGGATCTCTATCTGTCCATCCTCCGGCAGAACTCGCGTCGCTGCTAATACCGCTTCCAAAAACAACGGTGGAATTAGAGATAGCTTTATTAAATTTATATGAATGATTGATTCCCGCTCTAAAACTCCTCACAGCAGAATGTGCATCATTTTTAATATAAGCCTGATTTCCTGAATAATCGAAATCTTGGTACTGCTCTTTGGTAAGTTCTCCATTACGTTCATCATAACTATCGCTAACACCAAAATATCCAGAAATCTGCTGATTCTGATTTGGTTGAAACGCTCCAACAACATTCACAAAATCTTTATTCGAGCTGGTATGAGGCATAAAACCATCATATTTTTGCTTGCCGTAGCTCAACATTATGGAAGAATTTTCGGTACCAATTTCAAGTCGAGTGGTATATCGTTCTAAACCATACGCTCCAATTTGAATCTCTTGATTGATAGAGGTCTCTCCAGGAGTTGCTTTTTTGGTTTCTAATTGAACTACTCCGGCAATAGCAAGACCATAGAGAGTGCCGGAAGGACCTTTTATAACGTTTACCTTCTCTATACTGCCAAAATCTATATCGTCCATCACTGTGATTCCTTCTGCATCTGTTATGGGTATTCCATTCAAATAAACCTTGGAGCCTTGAGAATCAAAATTATTGCTGGCACCTCTAAAGCCAATGCCATTGCCATACCCTCGAATATTGAATTGTTGTCCACCGGAAATAGATCTTCTTTCCATAGAAACCCCGGGAATATTTATGTTTACAGCATCATCAAGAAAAAGCCCGTTACTTCTTTTTATCTCTTTTGTTTGAAGATGAACTTGTGAAATAGGATTTTTTAAAAGTTCTTTTTGCGAAGCAATAATGTCAACTTCAGCTAAATCATCATAAATAGGTTGAAGCTGAATGATAAGTTTGGTAGTGCAATTGTCAATCTTCTGAGCTATAGTTTTATAACTTATATAAGACACTTGAATCTCTTCATCCAAAGTACATGCAAATGTGAAATTGCCAGAATCATTAGTAATCACTACTCTTTTGTTACCTATTTTTACATTTGCTCCAGATAAAGGAAGGTTGGTTTTAGCATCTATAACCTTTCCAGAGATGGTAGCGTTTTGCGCTTTTGTTTGAACGATTCCAAAAATTAGGAAAATTGAAAGAACGAGTATTCTAATCATTTTGAGGAGAAATAATATGGTGTATTTATAATTGACAAAATTAGAAGCATCATTAATAATAGCTATCTCAATAGACTGCCAAATTAAGTATTAAAACATATTTTCTAAAAGAAATTAGAAGCATAATTATAGGTATTTCTGCTTAAAATTCTATAGCTGAAATAACTTCTAAGGTAATTGGTTTATGAATTTTCTCTTCGATCTCTCTCTTTATAAGTTCCATGGTTTTAGCTTCAATAGCTTCAGAACTCACAAGTTTTAAAGAAACCATAAGGGGTTTTCCTGTTCTTACTTTTACATCTTTTAGAATGACATTTTCCAATTTAATACCTTCTAATTCACTGGTGATTTTAGCTTCAGTTTGAATTCTGCTAAAAGAGAGCGATAAAGGAATCATCACTCCAATTAAAATAACCAACGTATAGATAAGTCCCCAGCGCGCTCTTCTAAATGGCGCAAATCCTAAAATTAAGAAAGTAATTCCGGCAAACATGATAATACCAGCAAGGTTGGTAAGGTAAAGCAGGAATGCTCCAGAAAAAACTTCCCAATCCATCCAACCAATTCCAATTCCAGCTACAGCAAGCGGAGGTACTAAAGCTACTGCAATAGCTACTCCTGCTAAAGATTTTGCAATTCCTTCTTTTGCGTGGGCATAGGCGGCTGCTATTCCAGATGCAACGGCAATACCCATATCTAATAGGGTAGGAGAGAGTCTTGCGTCTATTTCAGAAGTAATTACTTTTAAGGGGATGATCAAACTCACGCCTGCGGCTACAATTAAGGCTACAACTGTTCCAATTAAGATGGTAGATATTCCTGTTTTGAGCATATTGGTATCATACCTTACCATTCCCATAGAAAATGAAACAATAGGAGAGATGATAGGGGCAAGTATCATAGCTCCAATAATTACCGGTGAGGAATCTCCAAATAATCCAAAAGAGGCTATTAGTGCAGAAAGAATCATCATGACTATAAAAGGTGACGAGAGTTTGGCATTTTCTCGCAACACTTTAAATAATTCCTGAAATTCTTCTGTAGTAGCTCTAGGCCACCAAGGCAAATTTCGTTTTGTAAGTTCGTCTCTCTTTTCTCCCGTTGGAAGTTTTTCTGTTTTTATACTTTTTTTGGATTCAGCTCCATTTTTGTCATTAATATAAACACTGGTTTGATGTAATTTTAAAACCTGCGGCTCTACATTAATTTCAATTTCTTCAGCAGTTTGCTTGTTGCCATCTACCGTAAATTCTATAGCTCCAGTATTTTTTATAGTAATATTCGAAGTTTTTATCTGACCAATAAAATCTGGTAAATGAGATAATATCTTTGGATTTGGAGCTAAACTTTTAAATAAAAACCAAATAAGATCTAATATATTTTGAGGTGAGATAATGAGAACATGAAACATTCCATCGTTCATAGAACTTTCTTCAATAAGCCTTTTGGAAACCACAGAACTGGAAGAATGTTCTACAATTACAATCCCTAAACCAGAAGTATTGAGAATGGTTTCGCCATCTGCACTCAAATCAAACTTGCGATGAGATAAACCGGAAAGTTTTTTAATATTCAGAAGAAAATTATAAACCTCTGAAAATATATTATTCTTGTGATCTTTTCTTTTAAGTATAAAAACACTTCCAATATTAACAGATTGGAATACAGGTAAACCGTCACAAAATAAAAGATCCAGGCTTTTACTTTCTTTTACGCTTAAAATGTCTTCTATACTTTCTTTTAAGTTGCCTTCTATGCCTAAACCTTTTCTGGTAAATTCTAATTCAGGGTGGGGTAATAGCGCCACTTCCCAATTATTCTTGGCTGCTTTTGGAAGAAATTTAGCCAGATCTTTATCACTTAAATAAGTAACAATTACCGCATCATGATTTTCACTTAAGGTTAAATCTGGGGCATATTTAAGCAACTTGTAGTCCTCACCTTTCAAAAGAGGTAAGATATCTTTGGTGACTTGATCAAGGTCTTTATTATTGTGCAGTATATAAAGCATATAATTATTGGGTGGCTTTTGTTACTGCAATATAGTATATTTTAAAACCGAGCTTTTTGATTTAACCTAAACTTAGGAATCTGGAAAAGAACTTGTGCAAGTCTATTTCTAAAGACTTAGCTTTTTGAACTCACTTCAGTTTCTTGGATATCTGAAATCATTAAACTTTTCAAACTTTCCATAGAAATTGGTTTTATAATATAGTTACTCACCTTATCATAAGACCTTGCTTTAATTACATCTTGTGGGTCTACAGAAGAGGTTACTATATAAATGATAATTTCTTTTTGTGTAGGAATCTTAATAAACTCCTCCAGAAATTCCCATCCATCCATAATAGGCATGTTGAGATCTAATAATATCACATCTGGTAACGATTGAGAATCTTTAGAAATTATAGCCTTTAAATTACTTAACGCTTCATGACCGTTATGAAACACTAAAAAGCCGTTACACATATTAGACATTTGCATGATCTTTTTAGCACTAAACACAAAGATTGGATCATCGTCTATAATACAAGCAATATCAATTTTTTTCATATCTGAAATAGATTTTAAATGTGGTTCCTTTATTTACGGTACTTTCTGCTTCAATTTTTCCGCCAATAGCTTCCACTTGATTTTTAGTTATAAAAAGTCCGATTCCTCGAGCGTCTTTATTGTCGTGAAAGGTTTTGTACATTCCAAACAACTTAGATTCGTTCTTTTTTAGGTTTATCCCAATTCCATTATCTTCAATACTAAGCACTACATAGTTCTTTAGCACTTTGGTAGAAAGTTTAATATAACTGTCTCTTTCTCTAGAACTATACTTTACACCATTGGTTAGAAAATTCAGAAGAATACTATCTAAATATGCCGGAATTCCTAATACTTTTATAGCTGGATCTACCTCGTTTATAATCTTAACATCTATATCTCTGGCAATAGCACCAATATTCTTTGAAGATTTATCTATACAATCCTTAAGATCTATTTTTACAAGATTATCTTTCATAGAAGTGTTAATTAGCACCACTTCGTTAAGATGAGCAATAGTTTCTTTTAAATTCTCTGAAGCTACATTTAGATACTGAATCATCTCATTTTCTTTTACCTCAGGATTTTCTTGAATATATAGATCTAGAAGCATTTCAAAATTACCGGAATGCGAGCGAAGGTTGTGGGAAACAATGTGAGCAAAATTCTTTAATCGTTCGTTTTGATCTTTAGTAACTTCTAATAAAGACTTGATCTCTTTTTCGGCATTCTTAAGTTCAGTAATTTCTGTACCTATTCCAAGATATCCTATAATCTCATCTCTTTCTTTTATGGCAGTAACGGTAAGTTGAACCGGGAAGTAAGTGCCATCTTTTCTAACATAAGTCCACTCTCGAGTGTCAAATTGCCCTCTATCTGCTAAGGCTGTAAATACTTCATTTACGCTTATATTTTCACCTAAAATTTCTGATAATTCTTGTGCTCTGGTAACAACCTCCCGTTTAAGGTGAACTTTTGAAGGGAAATTTTTATTCTCCATTTCTTCTGACGTATAGCCTAGCAAATTTTCTGCACCTCGATTAAAAGATGTGATTACTCCAGATTTATCTGTGGCAATAATACTTACCCTAGAACTTGCTTTAAACAAACTCTCTAGATATGCCAATGTTTTTTGAAGTTTTTGCTGAGTAACTTTTCTAAGAGAAATGTCTGTTATCTGAGAAACAAAATGCAACGGATTCCCATTCTCATCACGAACCATGGAAACCGAAAGGATGATATAAACAACCTCTCCATTTTTATGGATATATCTTTTTTCTATATGATAATAGGATATTTCGCCATTTACCAACTCCTGAAGATGTTGTAGATCTAGACCTAAATCATCTGGGTGGGTTATGTCTTGAAAGGTTAGTTTTAAAAGTTCTTCTTCTGGGTAGCCTACAATATTGCATAGACTTGTGTTAACCTCTATCCATCTTCCTGTAATAGCTACAATGGCCATTCCAATAGCGGCATTTTCAAAATTACCTCTAAAGGTTTGCTCGCTAATTCTTAACTTATCTTCTGCAACTTTTGCAGCAGAAATATCATGCATAGCTACTACCGCTCCTAAGATATTACCATCTGGATCTTTTAAATGAGAACCTTTAGAACTTACAGTTCGCGAGGTGCCATCAATCCTTTTAATCACCATTTCTTGATTGTGGACAGCACCAGTTCTTAATGCTTTTAGTAGCGGAATTTCTTCAGTTTTTAATGGGGTAATACCATCTTGCTCAAAAAGATGATAGTAGTTAGAAAATTGACTAGGATCTATACGCTCGGGCGGCAATCCATGCCAATCTTGAGTGGCTTTATTAAAAAGGGTTAAGTTGCCTTGATTGTCACAAGAAACAATTCCTACCTCCACATTATTTAGAACAGCTTCTAACAAAGCTTGTTTTTCAATAATAGCATTTTCAGCTGCTTTAATAGGGGTGATGTCGGAAGTATGCATTAACAAACCTCCAATTTCGTTGTTATGATTGTACCAAGGACTCACCTCCCAACTTAGCCATCGTAACGTGCCATCGGGCCCGTAGAAAGAGTCTTCATCTCTTTTCATGGTTTTCCCGGTTAAACATTCTTTATGAATGTCTTTCCATTCCTGACTTAGATTTGGAAATATATCATAATGGCATTTTCCAATAATGTCTTTATTTTCAATTTCATACCCCGTGATCCAACGTTGAGATGCTGCCACGTAATTCATGTCATTATCGAACATGGCAAGAGCACTAGGAGCTTTATCTATAAATAACTTGTTTCTCTCAAAGGTTTTTTTTCTTTGGGTAATTTCTTCGTGAAATCCTGTCATCCATTCCGCCTTACCATCTGGGGTATAGCTTACTACTTTCCCCTTGTCTAAAACCCAAACCCAAGATCCGTTTTTATGACGCATTCTTGCCTCGCTCTCATAAGATGAAGTTTTACCTTCTATATGATCATCTAGCAGTTTTGAACATTTTTCAAAATCTTCTGAATGTGATAATTTCTTCCAAGAATCGGCAGAAATTGGTTGAATTTCTTCTAACGTGTAGCCTAAAATATTTGCCCATTGTTCATTAAAAATCACTTCATTGGTTTGAAGATTCCACTCCCAAGTGCCAATTCCAGTACCTTCAATTATCTGTTCATAGTGTCTTACTTTTTTAGAAAGATCTTCTTGAGCGGTTATATTCTTGAGTCCTACTAATTGCCTTATAGGTTGTTTTAATTCATCATAAATTAAAAATTGCTCTGCTTTAAAAGTTAGAATTTTACCAGATTTATGATGAAATTCTTTTATCTCCTCAAAATCGTCAAGCTCTATACTTGCAGTTTGCGCTACACCTTGAAATGAATAGTTGGAAATATTTCTAAAAACTTTAGAATTCCTATAAATTTTACTGGAGCCTTTCAGTTTAGAAACTTCTTCTTGCTGATATCCCAGGCTATTCCAAAATTTAAGATCTTGCCATTCTTGATCTTCATTTAAAAGATCTCTAAAAATAATTCCGTCCAATCCAAATTTTAGAATAAAATCAAAGATTTGAATATCCTTTTGTAGTAGGCTATATAACTCTTTTTTTAAATAGGTCATTAATAGGGCTTATTGGGGGTCTTCTACTAATATATATAATGATTTTGGAAAAATTCTACTTTGAAAAGTAATAAATTGTTAATTCTGTAAAAATCAACTAATACGTTAAAGAGTTTATTTTTTAATAATCACTTATAGATCTTCTCTTACTTACACTTACGAAAATGATAACAATTTGGTTCTAAGGGAAGTAATAAAATAATATTTTGATACTAATCTTAAGAAAGATCTATCATTACCTGATGTTGGATGAGGTCATCAAAAGTTTCACGTTCTCTAATTAAATGAGCTTTATTGTTATACCATAAAACTTCCGCTGGTCTATAACGAGAATTAAAATTGCTAGCCATAGAGTAGCAGTAAGCTCCAGCATTGCTAAATGCAAGAATATCTCCTTCTTTAATTTCTGAAATTCTACGATTATTAGCAAAAGTATCGGTTTCGCATATGTAACCAACTACCGTATAAAAACGCTCTTTCCCTTCAGAACTTGAAATGTTATGAATTTCATGGTGAGAACCGTAAAACATCGGTCTTATTAAATGGTTAAAGCCAGTGTCTATTCCTGTGAAGATAGTGGAGGTTGTTTGTTTTATTACATTTACTCTCGCAAGAAATTTTCCAGATTCGCTCACTAAAAATTTTCCCGGTTCAAAGACCAATCGTAGCTCTTTACCATACTCTTTACAGAATGTTTCAAAGCGATGTGTAAGTTTTTCTCCTAACTCTTCAATGTCGGTTTCAATATCTCCAGGCTTATAAGGCACTTTAAATCCACTTCCAAAATCTATAAAATCAAGATCTTTAAAGTTCTTGGCTGCTTCAAAAAGAATTTCAGAAGCATAGATGAATACACCAATATCTAGAATATCACTTCCGGTATGCATATGGATCCCGTTAATGTTCATTCCTGTATTTTCTACAATTCTAAGTAAATGTGGCATTTGATGTATAGAGATTCCAAATTTTGAATCGATATGTCCTACAGAAATATTAGAATTTCCACCCGCCATAACATGGGGATTTATTCTAATACAAACCGGTACTTTTGGATGCTTTGTTCCAAATTGTTCTAATATAGAGAGGTTGTCTATATTTATTTGAACTCCCATTTCGGCAACTTGCTCGATCTCTTCTAGAGAAACTCCATTTGGGGTATATATAATAGTAGAGGCATCTGCTCCAGCTTTCAACGCCAATCTTACTTCTTGAATAGAAACGGTATCCAAACCAGCACCTAAAGAGCTGATAAACTTTAAAATTGAAAGATTTGATAATGCTTTTACAGCATAATTAATTTGAAGGTCTTCAATTTTACTGAATGCATTGCACAATCTATTATATTGAAATTTAATCTTTTCGGCATCATAAACATATACCGGAGTTCCAAATTGATCTGCAATTGCAAGTAAGTCTTGATTTGTCATTAAAGTAGGATTTTACAATGCAAAAATAACCGACATTTTTAATAACATAGAAAGAATGTGAAAATAAAACACATTATTAATAAATGTTAGATTTTTGATGTCACCCTATTGCTTAAGTTAGCTATTGATTAGGCTTCTGCGGGTATAGCATCTTGTTGTTCCTGTCTTTTTCGAATGATGATCACACCAATAGCAATAATAACTCCGGTACCAGCCATGGCAGCACCCACTAAAGTAGCGGAGGTAAAACCATATCCCATAGCAATTGGCAATCCTGCCAGATATGCTCCAGAAGCATTTCCCATATTAAAAGCACTTTGATTTAAAGATGAACCTAGCATTTCAGATCCTTTAGAAGATTTGATCACCGCCATTTGAATAGGAGTAGAGATACAGAATGCTACCATTCCTATTAAAAAGGTCATGATTAATATAAAAACTGGATCGTGAGCTAAATAGGTATTAGCAACTAAAAGTATTACCATGGTTATTAGAGTTAAGATAACCGCATAAATAGGACTAAACTTCTCTGCCAACTTTGCGCCAATTAGATTTCCTACTACCATTCCTGTTCCAGCAAGTATCATTGCATAACTCACTACACTCTCATCATGTCCGGCAACATCAGTTATTAAAGGAGCAATGTAACTATACCATGCAAAAAAACCTCCTGTACCAACGGTGGTGAGCAAGATAACCATCCAAAGTTCCAATTTTTTAAGCACTTTCAGGTCTTTTTTAAAACCATCTGGCGATGAATTATTCAACTCGGGCATCCAGAATTTGATACTTAACATTGCCATGATTCCTATAACACCTACCATTAAAAATGAAATACTCCAGCTGTAATGATGCCCTAAATAGGTACCTAATGGAACTCCAAGTACATTCGCTAAAGTTAGTCCAGTAAACATAGTAGCGATAGCTTTTGCAGATTTTCCGGGTTTTGCTAATTTTCCTGCTACTACAGCTCCAATTCCAAAGAATGCACCATGTGGTAATCCCGAAAAAAATCTTGCTGCCAGCAACATTTCATAACTATTAGCAAAAGCAGAAAGCGTATTAAAAACAGTGAACCATAGCATTAATAACAGCAATACTTTGTGCGCAGGCCATTTTCCACCTATAGCGGTAAGCAAGGGCGCTCCTACTACAACTCCTAAAGCATAAGCGGAAATGAAGTGGCCGGCTTGTGGAATGCTAATGTTTAATGCAGTGGCAACATCGGGTAAGATACCCATGATCACAAATTCTGTCATTCCAATTCCAAAACCTCCTATAGCCAGTGCAATTAATGCTTTATTCATCTCAAAAAAATTAAACGGCAAAAATAAGGGAGATTTCATGTTTAACGTAAAAATATCAAGAGAAAACACGATATCGATTTAGTGATTTTTTGATGATCAAGGCCAGTATTGTGGATAGATCTACAAGGATTTAGCAAGTAGTAAGTTATAACCCAAAAAAGATTGGTACAATACTTTTACATTTGTTACTTTTGCGTTCCATAATTAATACTGAAGAAAAAGCAGATTATGAACATACACGAGTATCAAGGAAAAGAAATTTTAAGCAGCTTTGGCGTGCGCATACAGCGTGGTATTGTTGCTCATAATGCACAAGAAGCAGTAGATGCTGCCAAAGAACTTACAGAACAAACCGGAACAGGTTGGCATGTAATTAAAGCTCAGGTTCACGCAGGTGGACGTGGTAAAGGTGGTGGGGTAAAACTTGCTAAGAACCTTAAAGAGGTGGAAGAAATTGCAGGACAAATTATCGGGATGAACTTGGTAACTCCTCAAACTTCTGCTGAAGGTAAAAAAGTACATCAGGTTTTAGTTGCAGAGGATGTTTATTATCCTGGAGACAGTGAACCGGAAGAATATTATATGTCTGTTCTTTTGAATAGAGGGACAGGTAAAAACATGGTTATGTATTCTACTGAAGGTGGAATGGATATTGAAACCGTTGCTGAAAACACTCCAGAATTGATCTTTACAGAAGAGATTGATCCTGCTGTAGGATTAATGCCTTTTCAAGCAAGAAGAATCGCTTTTAACTTAGGTTTAAGCGGAACTGCATTTAAAGAAATGACAAAATTCGTAATGGCACTTTATACTGCTTACGATAAATCTGACTCTTCTTTATTTGAGATCAATCCGGTTTTGAAAACTAGTGATGATAAGATTCTTGCAGTAGATGCAAAAGTATCTTTAGATGATAATGCACTTTTCCGTCATAAAGATTACGCAGATATGCGTGATATTCGTGAGGAAAATCCTGTAGAAGTAGAAGCTAAAAAAGTTGGATTAAACTACGTAGATCTAGACGGGAACGTTGGTTGTATGGTAAACGGTGCTGGACTTGCAATGGCAACTATGGACCTTATTAAGCAAGCAGGTGGTGAGCCGGCTAACTTCTTAGATGTTGGTGGTACTGCAGATGCAAAACGAGTAGAAGAAGCTTTCCGTTTGATATTAAAAGATGAAAATGTAAAAGCAATTCTTATTAATATCTTTGGTGGTATTGTACGTTGTGACCGTGTTGCACAAGGAGTTGTAGATGCTTATAAAAATATGGGTAACATCAATGTGCCTATTATTGTTCGTCTACAAGGAACCAATGCAGACATAGCAAAAGAATTGATAGACAACAGCGGATTGGATGTACAAAGTGCTACAGAATTTCAAGAAGCTGCAGATAAAGTTCAGGCTGTTTTAGCTTAAGCAAATATCAAATATAGTATATAAGTAAAAAGTCCCAAGAATCTTCTTGGGACTTTTTGTTTTTTTAGGATTTAATATTGAAGTAGATTTATTCTGTTTTCTTCTTATCAGATTTCTCTTCTGGAGCTTTCTTTTTAGGCATTGGGCCACGCATATGTATTACCAATCCATTCAAGAAATTCCGCAGAAATTGATCTCCACATTCTACATATTTAGGGTGATCTTCATTTCTAAATATTGCCCCTAACTCGCTTTTTGTAACTTTAAAGTCTACAAGACCACAAATAGCTACTATATCGTCATCACGCAGTTTTAGCGCCACACGAAGTTTTTTGAAAATATCATTGTTTGTTAATGCCATAGTAGCAAAAATAGGCATTTTAATGAAAATTACCTTAATAATAACTTCTAATGCTCATTAGATCTAAAATCTGGATAGGCATCCATTCTATGCTCATGCCTATCTAATCCTTCAAGTTCTTCAACTTCAGAAACTCTAATTCCAGAGATCGCTTTTATAGTGTAAATTATTATAAAGGAAGTGGTTACACAAAAAGTACCAACTATTGCTACTCCTGTTAACTGAGTGAAAAATTGATCGATCCCTGCTATAGAGCCAAAAATACCCACTGCCAAGGTTCCCCAAATTCCGCAGATAAGATGCACGGCAACGGCTCCAACCGGATCATCTAGCTTCAATTTATCTATTAGAGCAACCCCAAAAACAATAACTATTCCGGCAATAGCACCAATTGCAACAGCTTCATTTGGAGACATGACATCTGCCCCGGCAGTAATTCCCACTAAACCACCTAAGATCCCATTCAGAAACATGGTGATATCGTAATTTTTATAGAGCAGTGTAGAGGTGAAGAATGCGAACATTCCACCAGCTGCTGCTGCCAATGATGTATTAACTATTACTAATGATGTTAATTCTGGGTTTGCAGAAAGTACAGATCCGCCATTAAATCCAAACCAACCCAGCCAAAGGATTAAAACTCCGGCAGCTGCAAATGGAATGTTATGCCCTGGGATCGGTTGAGGTTGATTAAATTCATTGAATTTTCCTATTCGAGGTCCCAATAAATAAACAGCCACTAGAGCTGCCCATCCTCCAACCGAATGCACTAACGTAGAACCTGCAAAATCGTAGAAGTTCATTCCGTCTAAGAATCCGCCACCCCATTTCCAAGAACCAACAATAGGGTAGATAAGGCCTACATAGATAACTACAAAGATCATGAATCCGCCAAGTTTTATACGCTCTGCTACTGCACCGGAAACTATAGTTGCGGCTGTTGCAGCAAACATTCCTTGGAAAAGAAAATCTGTCCACCAAGTGTAGCCTCCGCTTGCATATTCTGCTAACATGCCATTTTCTGGAGGAGAAATTCCGAAGCCGTTAAATTTTAAAATTCCTAGAGAGCCTTCTTCAAAACCTGGATACATCAAATTAAAACCACCTATATAATACATTAGTAAACCTGCACATACTATAAAGAGGTTTTTAAATAAGATATTTATGGTATTCTTTTTTCTGGTAAGTCCAATTTCTAGCAGAGAGAAACCAAGATGCATAAAGAAGACCAATCCAGTACAGATCATCATCCATACATTGTTTACAGTAAATAAAGCGGTATCCATAATTTGTAATTAAGTAAAGAGTAGATTAATTAAGAGTTTCGCTGCCTTTATCACCGGTTCTAATGCGATAAGCTTCTTTAATGTCTGATACAAAGATCTTTCCGTCACCAACTTCACCTGTTTGCCCAGCAGAAATAATAGCATCTATGGTAGCTTTTTCAAAAGAATCATTCACTACTATAGATAGATACCTTCGTTGTATATCACTAGTGGAATAGGAAACACCTCTATAAACACTTCCTTCTTTCTCATTTCCTAATCCGGTAACATCCCAATAAGAGAAGAAGTTAATTCCCTGCTCATGTAAAGCCTTTTTTACCGCAGAAAATCTGGATTTTCTAATGATCGCTTCAATTTTTTTCATTGAAAATATTATTTAAGATTTATTAGGTTCTATATAATTTTTATTTTCACCCTAACAAAAGTATAAAAATATGAACACCCCCTATTATTTGAGGGGTAATATTATTTAATTTGAATAAAATACAGAAACACCCCTATAATTTTATGGGTAATAGATTAAATACTTGATAAATTGTATTTAATTATCGATTTAATAATGAAATCACTTTTTTATTCGAGGTTAGATCAAAAATGAGAGATGAAAAACACTTTAAATAATGCTTAAAACGTCAGTTTAGATCTGACTTTCATTTTAAAAATGAAGCTAAATCCAAAAATGGCAAAAAATAAATTATTGATGCTTCATTTAAACCCGTTTTAATTTAGAATAAAATAATAAAACGCTCTTTTTTTGAGAAATTATTAAATTTTAAAATCAGTTTATTGAATATTATTCATTTTATAACTTAATCCCTTAGCTTTAAGGAAAAATCAGGTTAAAAATTGAAGGAAAATATGAAAGAGAAACAAGGATTATATTCACCCGAATTTGAACATGAAAATTGCGGTGCGGGGTTTATATGCAATCTGAAGGGAAAGAAATCGAATGATATTATTCATAAGGCATTAGAAATTCTAGAAAAATTAGAACATCGAGGTGCTGTAAGTAGCGATGGGAAAACGGGAGATGGCGCTGGAATATTAATAGATATCCCCCATGATTTTTTTGTGGAGAATTGCGATTTCGAAATTCCGGAAGCGAGGGAGTATGTCATGGGAAATGTGTTCTTACCCCGAAAAGCGAATCAGCGAGATTATTGTAAAAAGGTATTTGAAGAACAGCTGAAACTAAAAGGTTTAGTATTGCTTGGTTGGAGAAAGGTTCCTGTAGATAATGAGCATCTTGGAGCTATCGCTGCTGAAGTTGAACCTTATATCGAGCAGATATTTATTGGAAAACCGGATAAAGGATTAGATGATCAAAAGTTTCAGATCCAACTTTTCGCAGCTCGGAAAGTAACCGAACATACTATATTAGGTTCAAAATTATCTGAACGCAGTTATTTTTATCTTCCCAGTCTTTCTACAAAAACCTTGATATTTAAAGGACTTTTAATGCCGGAAGATATTAAGTTCTATTATAAAGATCTTTTAGATCCAAAGGTGGTTACAAGATTAGCCTTAGTGCATCAGCGCTTCTCTACCAATACATTTCCAACTTGGGATCTTGCACAACCTTTTAGATATATGTGTCATAATGGGGAGATCAACACGCTTCGAGGGAATATCGCAAGAATGCGAAGTAGGGAGGAACTTTTAAAAAGTGACCTTTTTGATGATGATATGAAAGAGTTGTTTCCTATCATATTAAAAGGAAAATCAGATTCTGCTTCTATGGACATGGTGGTGGAATTACTGCTGATGTCTGGCAGATCGCTCCCAGAAATTATGATGATGCTAATTCCTGAAGCTTGGGAAAAGCACAAGGAAATGAGCGAATCTAAAAAATCGTTCTACGAATTTAATAGCTGCGTGATGGAGCCTTGGGATGGACCGGCATCGGTACCGTTTACTGATGGAGATTATATTGGCGCAGTACTGGATAGAAATGGTTTAAGGCCATCTCGTTACTCTGTTACAAAAGATGATTATGTGATCATGTCTTCAGAAACAGGGGTTTTAGATATTAAGCCAGATAATATTGCGTATCACGGAAGGTTACAACCCGGACGTATGTTCTTGGTAGATATGAAAGAAGGAAGAATTGTTAATGATGAAGAAATAAAAGAGAGAATTGCCGGGAACCATACTTATAAAGAGTGGCTTTCAGAAAATAGAATTCACCTAAGAAATATCCCTTACAGAGATAAACCTCTGGAAATTGAAAAAACAGCTATCGATTTGCGGAAGAATATTTTCGGTTATACAAAGGAAGATATAGAAACTATCATACTTCCAATGGCTGGGCAGGGAAAAGAACCTATTGGGTCTATGGGAACAGATACTCCGTTGGCTGTGCTATCGGAAAGGCCACAATTAATGTATAATTACTTTAAGCAATTGTTCGCACAAGTAACGAATCCTCCGCTGGATGGAATTCGGGAAGAATTGATTACCGATCTGAGTTTAACACTAGGAACCGATTCTAATTTAATGGAGATCTCTCCAGATTGTTGTAAAAAGATAATGATTCAGAATCCGGTGATCTCTAAAGAAGATCTGGACAAGATCAAATATTTTGAGCATCCAGATTTTAAAACGGTGAGCATTCCAATTCTTTATAAAGCTGAAAAAGGTCTCAACGGAATTGAAGAAGCGCTGGAAGTAATGCTGAAAACTGCTTCAGATAAAATAGATGACGGTTATTCAATTTTAATACTTTCAGATAGAGGTGTAAACAAAAAAATGGCGCCGATTCCTGCGTTACTTGCCTGTTCCTATTTAAATAACGGACTTTTCAAATTGGGCAAAAGAGCCAAAATGAGTTTTATTATTGAGTCTGCGGAACCTAGAGAAGTACATCATTTTGCTTTGTTGTTTGGATATGGCGCAAGTGCCATAAATCCCTATTTGGTAAATGAGATCATTAAAGAACAAATTGAAGAAAAGAATCTAAATAACATAAGTTTTACTGAAGCTGTAGAAAATTACAACAAAGCAGTTGGGAAAGGCGTGGTGAAGATCATGAACAAGATCGGGATCTCCACATTGAATTCTTACAGAGGTTCGCAGTTATTTGAAGCATTAGGACTTAACTCTTCCCTCATCAATAAATACTTTCCAAATACACCGAGTAGAATTGAAGGGATTGGATTGTATGAAGTAGAGAAAGAAGTTGCGAAAAGACATTTACGAACCTTTAAAGTGCGAAATATTCCGGGTTCTATTGGAATGGAGATCGGTGGGGATTATCGATGGAGAAGAAATGGCGAAAAACATATGTTTAACCCACTTACTATTGCAAAACTGCAGGAATCGGTAAGAACAAATAATCCGGCTACTTACAAAGAATATGCAGCCTTGGTAAACGAGCAGTCTAAACAACTCATGACCATTCGAGGAATGTTTGAATTTTCTAATTACGATCCAATTCCGATAGATGAGGTGGAGCCATGGACAGACATCGTAAAGCGTTTTAAAACCGGAGCCATGTCTTACGGTTCTATAAGTAAAGAAGCGCATGAAAACCTTGCTATTGCTATGAATAGAATAGGAGGAAAGAGCAATAGTGGGGAAGGAGGAGAAGATTCAGAAAGATTTTATAAAAATGTCACGGGAGATTGGGCGAATAGTGCCATAAAACAAGTGGCTTCCGGAAGGTTTGGAGTTTCAAGTAATTACCTTACCAATGCCTCAGAAATTCAGATAAAGATGGCTCAAGGTGCTAAGCCTGGGGAAGGAGGACATTTACCGGGTTCTAAAGTGAATAAATTCATTGCAAAAACTAGAAATAGTACACCTTATGTGGGTTTAATTTCACCACCACCACATCACGATATATATTCTATTGAAGATCTGGCGCAACTGATTTATGATCTGAAATCGGCGAACCGGGAAGCTAGAATTAATGTGAAATTGGTTTCTGAAGTTGGAGTAGGAACCGTGGCTGCTGGGGTTGCAAAAGCCAAAGCAGATGTTATATTAATTTCAGGATATGACGGCGGAACAGGAGCTTCGCCACTAACATCGCTGAGACATGCAGGCTTACCTTGGGAACTAGGAATAGCTGAAGCTCAGCAAACCTTGGTTTTGAACGATCTACGAAGCAGAATTAGATTAGAATGCGACGGACAATTAAAGACCGGAAGAGATGTTGCGGTTGCTTGTTTATTGGGCGCCGAAGAATTTGGTTTTGCAACAGCACCGTTGGTAGCTTCAGGATGTATTATGATGCGAGTGTGTCATTTAAATACTTGTCCGGTTGGAATTGCAACTCAGAATCCGGATCTAAGAAAGAAATTTAAAGGGAAACCCGAGCACGTAGTAAACTACATGTATTTTATTGCTGAAGAGTTAAGAGAGATCATGGCTCAGTTAGGATTTAGAACGGTGGACGAAATGGTTGGTCAGGTTCATAAATTGAACAGAAATAAAGCAATAGATCACTTTAAAGCTGCAGGAATAGACCTTTCACCAATTCTTCATAAAATAGAAACTCCAAAAGGAGTCGATATTTATAATACCGAAAAACAAGATCATCATCTGGAAAGATCTATAGATTTTGAAATAGTTGAGTTGGCGCATACAGCGCTTTTTAGAAAAGAAAAAACGGTATTAGATCTAGAAATTCATAATACCGACAGAGCTGTTGGGGCAATTCTAAGCAACGAGATCTCTAAGATATATGGCGAACAAGGATTGCCAGACAATACGTTGAAGATCAATTTTAAAGGTTCTGCAGGACAGAGTTTTGGAGCTTTTGCAACCAAAGGCTTAACCTTAAAAATAGATGGAAATGCCAACGATTATGTAGGTAAAGGACTTTCTGGCGGAAGGATAATCGTAAAGATCCCTGAAGAATCTACGCTACAAGCTGAAAAAAATATAATTATAGGAAATGTAGCTTTATATGGGGCAATTGTAGGCGAAGCTTATTTTAATGGAATAGCAGGAGAACGCTTTTGTGTTAGAAATTCTGGCGCACATGCGGTTGTAGAAGGAATTGGAGATCATGGATGTGAATACATGACCGGTGGAGTAGGCGTTATTCTTGGAGAAACTGGAAGGAATTTTGGCGCAGGAATGAGTGGAGGAATCGCTTATGTTTTTGATGAATCAGATTCTTTTAAAAAGAACTGCAATACTTCAGATTTGAATTTAGATCCAGTTTCAGAAAAAGAAGATCAGCAACAATTACATGAACTTATTACAAACCATTACAATTATACTTTAAGTACACTCGCACAACGAATCTTAGAGAATTGGGAAGCCAGTTTAGCCAAGTTTGTAAAAGTGTTACCGGAAGAGTACAGACTGGCATTGATCAGATTAGAAGAAGAAAAATTAACAGATATATCGGAGTAAGAACATGGGAAAGATAACAGGATTCTTAGAATTCAAAAGGAAAACAGAAGCGTATAAACCGGTAGATCATAGATTAGAAAATTATAATGAATTCACGGAAAAGCTTGATGAATCTGAAATTAAAGATCAGGGTGCAAGATGTATGGATTGCGGTATTCCGTTTTGCCATAGCGGTTGCCCATTAGGAAATCTTATCCCGGATTTTAATGATGCTGTTTATCAAGGTAAATGGCAAAAAGCCGCAGAAATTTTACACGGTACTAATAATTTTCCGGAATTTACGGGAAGGTGATGTCCGGCACCTTGCGAAGAAGCTTGTGTGCTCAACATTAATGAAGATCCCGTAACTATAGAGAACATTGAAAAGAATATTGCAGAAGAAGCTTTTAAAAATGGATGGATAACCGCAAAACTGCCGGAACATAGAACCGGGAAAAAAGTTGCGATCATTGGCTCCGGTCCTGCAGGTTTGGCGGCTGCTCAACAGTTGAACAGAGCCGGGCATACAGTAACAGTGTTCGAAAGAGATGAAAAAGTTGGTGGATTGCTTCGTTATGGAATTCCAGATTTTAAGATGGAAAAGAAAGTGATAGACAGGCGTTTGGAGGTTTTAGAAGAAGAAGGAATCCGCTTTGTAACGAATGCTCATGTCGGAAAAAACATTCCGATAGAAGAAATAAAATTGAATCATGATGCTATCGTTCTTTGCGGCGGCGCAACGGTTAATAGGCATTTACCCATTAAAGGTGTCCATTTAAAAGGAGTTCATCAGGCTATGGATTTTTTGCCTCAGAATAACAGGAGGGTAGATGGTCTTGATTATTCCGGAAATGAGATCTCCGCAGAAGGAAAAAAAGTGGTGGTAATTGGTGGTGGAGATACCGGAAGTGATTGTATTGGAACTTCGTTTAGACAAGGTGCAGAAAGTGTGCTGAATTTTGAGATCATGAAAAAAGCGTCTACAGAACGAACTGAAGATCAGCCTTGGCCATATTGGCCAATGAAATTGAAAACAACTTCTTCTCATGCGGAAGGAGCCGATAGAGAATGGAGTATTTCTACTAAGGAATTTTTAGGTGATGCTCAAGGAAATCTTGTTGGACTTATTACTGCGGAAGTCGAGTGGACGCATAAACCCGGAGAAAGACCTCAATTATCTGAAATTCCGAATACTGAAAAGAAATGGAACTGTGATCTTGCCTTGCTTGCCTTAGGTTTCACGGGAAGTGAAACAACCTTGGCGGAACAACTTGGTTTGAAAATGGATACTAGAACCAATATTCAAGCTTCAATAAATGATTATAAAAGCAATATTCCCGGAATTTTTGTTGCCGGTGATATGAGACGCGGACAATCTTTAATTGTTTGGGCAATTTCTGAAGGTAGACAGGCTGCCTATCATGTAGATACTTATTTGATGGGAAGCTCAGATCTGCCTTTAAAAGGAGATGGAGATCTGCCGAGAATTTAGTAGAAATCAGAATTATAATTGAACCCTGAATATTAATTTATTCAGGGTTTTTTTATAAAATTTTTTCAGAAGAAATAAAAAACATGCACAATTGAATTTTCTTCAATTGATAAATAAACGTTCTTTGAGGTTGTTTATCATTAGCATCAAACGTAAAAATTTCATTTTATGAATACTGAAGATCTTCAAGTTTATAAATTAACAAATGCTGCCGGAACAGAATTAGAAATTCTCAATTTAGGCGCCACTGTCTTCAGCTTAAAATTGAAAGATGGAAATGGAAAGTTTATAAATGTGGTTGTGGGTCCAAAACATAAAGAAGATTATTTAACTGAAGCTTATCTGAAAGAAAATATGTGTTTTGGAGCTTCTATTGGTAGATATGCAGGAAGAATTTCTGAAGGGAAATTTGAATTGGAAGGTGAAAAATTTCAGTTATATCAAAATGATGGAGTGCATTTGCATGGTGGTAAAAGCGGACTTCAACACAAGATGTGGGAAGTGATGTCTCAAACCACAGGTGAAAATCCAACTATTACCTTGAATTGTTTTTCGATAGATGGAGAAGAGGGATATCCGGGAAACATAAAAGTTGAGGTTTGCTACACGCTTACTGAAGAGAACGAACTTAAAATTGAATATTCTGCAGAAGGTGATAAACCAACGATACTGAATTTAACCAATCACACCTACTTCAATTTAAATGGAGAAGGAAGTGTGGAAGATCATGAGTTGCAAATTAATGCTTCAGAAATTTTAGATGTAGATGCCAAATTAAGACCAACTGGAAAGCTAAATGACTTAACTTCAGATCTAAAGAATTTTTCAACTTCAAAAAGTATTGATAATATTCAGGTTGACGATACTTTTGTTCTGAATAAAAAGAAAAATGTAGCAGCAAGCGTATATTCTGAAAGATCTAAACTGGAGATGACCCTAACTACATGTGAACCTGCGGTGGTAACATTTATTCCGAAGCGTTTACCAAGTCATTGGGAATATAGCACTAAAATAAGTGATCAATTTCCTTCGATTTGCTTGGAAGCTCAAAATTTTCCGGATGCACCAAATCATGATAATTTCCCTACTGCTATTTTAAAGTCAGGTGAGATTTATAAGAATAAGATCGTCTATATTTTTAATGTGATAAATGATAGAAATAAAAAAAGGCTGGAAGAATAATCGTCCAGCCTTTGCTTTAAAAAAACATCCTCTTAATCTATAATCGTATTATTAAGTTTCGCTCAATCTGACATTTTACAATGATCATCTAATCTTAAGAATATTTCAACTATTCCATAATAGAGTAGATGCTATAAGAGTTTGCAGGAGCTTCAAGACTCACTGTGCCATCTGCGGCAACCATTGGAGAATAGGAAGTTTTATTACTGTAGTCCATTAATTTTTTTCCATTCCAAGTAGAATTAACTTCACGTCTTTTCGTGTTAGAATTGGTGTTCATGTATAAAATAAGTCCAGGATTTGAGCCAGAACCTTTTCTTTTCATGATGTACTCATCATTATCGTTATAAAGAACTTCTACTTCACCAGTAGCAAGAGAATTATGAATTAACATCAAATTCTTTAATTCATCTTGAAAAGCTGCATTTTCATAATCTGAATAAAAGATAGTAGGATAGCCATCATGCGTTAAAATATATGCATATGCTTTCATCTTATTTCCTGCAGAAATATTGTTGTCTTGATTGGTATCTTTTTCTGTGTCGTGATTTGCAGTAAAGGTTACCGCTTTATTTGGATATGTTTTTCTAAGCATTCCTCCACCTAAGATACTAAGATCGTTATTTCTATCTAGCGCTTCTTCTAACCTATAGAAGCATGCAAAATCGAACGCTGAAATTCCAGCTTCTTCTACATATTTAATAAGATTTTGTGCATTCCCATCGTAGTTTTCTGCAACTGCAAAATTATTTGGTCCAGAAGCAGCCATCCATTGTTTAATTACATCTGGGCTAAAACCTTGCACATAATCAAATCTCCATCCATCAAATTTCAATTCTCTTTGATAGTATTTAGCTACCGAATTTTCATCTTCCCAAAGCCATTTTTTAACGTTATCTCTATGATGATCTAAATTGGTCTCTTCATAAAAAAGGCTGTTGTCAAGATAATTATTTACACTATTTGGGTAAAAATCTTCATATGTTCTGTTGAACATTCCTGATGCATTTCCATGAGCTTCATCAAATAGGGTATAGGTATCATAATCTCTATAAGGGTTGTATTGTAGACCACCTCCCGAATTATGATTAATTACAATATCTGCAATTACCTCCATGTCATGCGCATGTGCATTACTAATTGCATTTTCTAACTCTGCTCTGCTTCCAAAACGAGTTTCTACGGTTCCATGCTGATTGAATTCTCCAAAATCAAAATAATCTGAAGGATCGTAACCCATAGAATATCCTCCAGATTGCCCTTTTGAGGCAACAGGAAACCATAATCTATCTACACCAGCATCTGCCCAATCTTCAATATGATCGTTAATTACATTCCACCAATCTCCCCGAGGTTCTACATCCCAATAGAAGGTTTGCATCATTACCCCTTGTCCGTTTTTGTAGGCATTTAGGTCTAAAGCTTGAGGTTGCGTAGTTGGATTTTCACCACCATTTCCTCCATCCGGTTCTACCGGAGTTGCAGGATCGTTATCGCTAGAACAAGATGCCAATGAAATAATAGCGGCTAAAAAAGTTGCGTAGATTAATTTTCTTTTCATCATAAATTTAGTTTTTAAAAACAAAAAAGCTGTCTGAAGATTTTTAAGATTTAACTTAACTTCTAATAATTAGAAATAGGTTAAGCCTTAATCTTTAGACAGCTTTAAGATTATACTATTGTAGGAACTATTCTGCTACAACTGGAATAAAAATGTAACGTCCGGTAAGGTCATTAAACCAAACGGTATAAGTTCCAGCTTTCACCATAATATCATCACCATTAGCTATTCCGCTTGGGAAGTTTTCTCCACCTCCCCAGTTTACGTCCCATGCTAAATTAGCTCTGAATTTTAAAGGACCATCTGTAAGAACTACATTATTAGCTTGCCAGATATGCTTGTCGAAATCAGAATTTGTCATTTTGATGTCTGGAGTTGGGTTGTCATCACCAGGCCATCCAACAGAAGTTCCCGCTCCAACAATACCTATTACATCGTAAGTAGCTGCTGCACTAGCGTCATAAGTTTCAAAAGAATACGTAAAGTCTTCTCTGTTAACCATTAACGAGTAATACTGATCTGTAGCTACTGCAAATGCAGAAGGATCTCCTCCTAAAATTTCACTGCTAGTAAAAGCACCAGCATCAAGACCCCATTGTGGTTGCCATTCACCTTTAGTTTCAAGTAATTTGAAACCTTCTACATCTGCACCACCTTTAAATCTACCAGTATAATAGTAAACATTTTCATTGGCAGCATCTCTAAATAATGGTGTGTTATTATTGTCATTGCTCCATCCTGCAGCAGTTGCATCTCCAACTAAGAAGAATTGTTTGAAAACAGCTGCTTCAGTTTCTGCTTCTGGAAGCATAACAGTTAACGCTAAAACATCTGAAGTTTCTTCAACCACATTTCCAGCATCTCCTCCCTCAGCACCAACATAAGCTCTAACTTTAAAATATAGAGTTCCTGTATTAGGCATGTCGGTTTCAGGATCGTTATCTAATCCAGCTTCTTTTGCAAGTTCTAACATAGAACCTACAGTAACGGGAATATTAGTTTCGGTTACATCACCTAAAACGGTAACGCTTTCAAAAGATTCTGAAGAAGATCCAACCAACTCATAATTTACAGGTGTTGGAACATCAAAGCTCACTTCATTCCATACAAATCTTTCAGCAAGATTATCGGCATTTGAAGCTTTTAATGTATAAACCTCAGAAGTAGTATTTGTAAAAGAAATTCCTTCCGGATCTGGTTTTGCAGTGAAGGTGAAATCATCATCTTCTGAGCAAGCGTTTAAGCTAATGATTGCGATAAACGCTATGAATAAGTTTGTTATTTTTTTCATTTTATTAATTGTTTATTAGTAGCCAGGATTTTGCGTAAGATTAGTGTTTGTTAAAATAATATTGCTAGGTAATGGGAATAATGCTCGAAATGGTTCTACTGCAGTTCCGTTTTTAGCACCACCTTTAAATGGCCAAACGTAGTTACCTGTTGTATAATCATTAAATCGAATAAGATCTGTTCTTCGTTGACCTTCCCAATAAAGTTCTCTAGCTCTTTCATTAATAATGAAATCTAATGTTAGATCTGAGCTGTTAATATTTCCTGTATTATCTCCAAAAGCTCTTTCTCTAAGCTCATTGATATATCCTACAGCAGTTTGTTGATCTCCTCCTGCACCACCTCTTAAGACAGCTTCGGCATAAGTAAGATAGATTTCGGCTAAACGAATTAATGGAAGATCTGTATCTACAAAATCACCTCCTGCATCACTTCCTTGTTCTCCATTAGATTTGATGTTGCTAAACTTTCTAACAGCATATCCATCTGTAAAAGTGTTTGCAATTTTATTGATCTCTAAACTTTGACCGTCTGTATAGAACATAGCTCTTGCATCTGACCAAGCAACAGGATTACCATCATCATCTCTCGATGTAACAGCATAATCAAATTGATCTACTAAAGCTTTAGTAGTTCTAAGACCTTCCCATCCACCGTTCACACCAAAGTTAGAAGCTTCCATAGAACCTCCAATAGAAGCATGCACTAAGAACGTTGTTCCACCGTAAGTTTTAGATTGATTTCCATCAAAATTTATAGCAAAGATGAATTCTTTTTGAGCACCGTTGGTATTATTGTCTGCAAGGAATAATTCATCATAAGCAGAACCGTTTCCATTAGCATCTGTAGTGTTGATAGCATAACTAGAATTAATAGCTTTTGAAGCATACGTTACAGCTTCAGTATTATGGTCTTCTCCAATATAAACTTGAGCATTCAGGTAAAGTTTTGATAGAAGCGCCCAAGCAGCTACTTTATCTACTCGGCCATACTCATTAGCTCCACTATCTTTTAATAAATCTTGAATAGCTAAAAGTTCAGACTCTACATAATTATACACTTCTGTACGGGTTGATTGTGCAGGAAGATCTGTAGAAATTTTCTCTACTAAGGGCACATTTGCATATAGATCTACTAAATGGTAATAAGCAAAAGCTCTTAAGAATCTAGCTTCAGCTATATATGCTTTAACTTCATCATTACTACTTAAAGATTCTGCATTTGTGATAAAAGAGTTACAAAAAGAAACTTCTTGTGCCAAACGATAATACATTGCAGTACTAAAAGCATTGCTAGCACCCCAGCTCATGGCATGAAGATTTGGAAGACCTGGATCTCCCCATCCTACAACAGCATTATCTGTTGTAAGTTCATTTAAGCTGAAAAGCATTCTTGAGTATTGGGAAGTACCTTCATCAATTCCAGAAATATCTGGTTGACCAGCAGGACCTTCTTGTCCTGTTAATGCTAAACTAGCGTATAGTTTTGCTAAAGCTCCTTTAGCTTCATCTGCATTAACAAATACATCAGCTTCAGTAAAACTATCTGGATCGATAGGAGTCTGATCTAAATCGTCATTACATGACACTATAATAAGTGCAGGAATGATAAATATTAATTTTTTTAAATAATTCATTTTCATAATTCTATTATTAGAAATTCAGATTTACACCTACAGTAAAAGTTCTTGGTCTAGGATAAAAATTGTTGTCTATACCACGATCTATTTCAGGATCAAGTCCTTCATAATCTGTAACAGTTAACACATTTTGAACAGTTCCAAAAACTCTAAGATTAGAATCTTGCATGATGTTATTAAAAGTGTGTCCTAAAGTTACATTGTCTAACTTAAAGAAAGATGCCTCTTGTACATAATAGTCGCTCTGAAGATTTTGAGTTGTTATATTTTCAAATCCTGCATTATAATAATCTGTATGCAAATTGGATAAAATATTGTTGGCAGTTGCTCTATCTAAATAACCCTTACTAGATGCCATGTTATTATAAGCGTAGTTGCCTAAGTTTGCTCTAGAAACTATAGATAGATCCCAATTCTTATAGTTAACATTGGTGTTTAACCCCATAACGATGTCTGCATAAGGATCTTTATATAAGTACTTATCATCTTCATTAATTTGGTTATCACCATTTCTATCTACATACGCACCTTCTACTGGTCTACCTTCCTCATTATAAACTTGTTTGTAAACCCAGTAGCTAAATGGAGCATATCCTTCTTTATGTAACTGAATGTTGTTACCGGTACCACCATTAATACCTCCTTGTTCAATAGGAGTTGGAAGGTTGGTAATTTCATTTTTATTATATGATACATTATAACCAATACTCCACTTTAAGTTGTCTGTTTGAACAGGAACCGCATTAATTTCGAATTCTATCCCTTTATTTTCCATGTCACCAATATTCTTATCAATTCCGTTAGAGAAATTGGTAAAAGGATCAACAGTTACATAGCTAATAAGATCTTCCGTTTTCTTATAATATACGTTAACCGAACCTGAGATTCTGTTAGTGAAAAGAGAGTAGTCTATACCTGCATTGTAATTTTTACCAACTTCCCATCTTAAATCTTCATTAATTCCTTCTGGACGATAGGTTTGAAAAAATCCTGAACCAAATTGATAATTTGCATTAGATCTACTTCCTGTATACCTGGTTAAGAAATTATAATCTCCTAAACCATTTACGTTTCCAATCTCACCGTAACCAATTCTTAATTTCAACTGGTTAATGGTATTGGAATTAAAGAAATTCTCATTGTTAATATTCCATGCTACAGCAAAAGATGGGAAATAACCCCAACGATCGTCTGGATTTAATTTAGAAGAAGCATCTGCTCTAAGTGTTGCGGTAAGCAAATATCTATCATCAAAATTGTAATTAGCTCTTCCAAAATAAGAAAGCAACGTACTTTTAGCTTTATCTATAAATTCAAATTCAAGACCGTCTTCTTGTGCTTCGCTATCAAAATTATATTTATCATTTTCAAAGCTCTGGTAAGAATAACCTGCAACTGCAGTTAAAGAGTGTTTATCTATATCTTTAGAATAGGTTGCATAAGCATCGAATAACTTATTTGTAGAATTATTCACAAAATTTGAATAAGAACCGTTCCAGTCTAATTGCGAAGAAGGCATTTGATCTGAAACTACAGTTCTTCCATGGCTGTTAGATTTGTCGTATCCTACATTCACGGTTGCTGTTAGATCTGGGAAGAAATGTAATTTATAATCTACCTTCGCATTCCCAATAAATCTTCTTACCTCTGCAGTATCATCTTTAAGATTGATAAGAGCAACAGGGTTGGTAGGTGCTAAGTTATTTTGTACACCCTCATTGCTTAACCAAGTAAAATAGCCTCCATATGGAGAGTTAGCATCAAAAATAGATTGTGTTGGATCAAAGTCTACAGAACTACCAATGGCATCTCTATTTCCAAAGGTATTTTCTGTATACATTCCTCTACCATTAACTTCAACTTTAATATGACCATCCATAAAAGAAGGACGTAAACTCACAGAACCGGTAGTTCTTGAAAAATTATCTCTATTAAGAATACCATCTTGATCTGTGTACCCAATACTAGCTCTTGTTGGCATGAATCCACCAATATTTCCAGTGGTACTTAAGTTATGATCAAAACCAATAGCTTCGGAATAAATTTCTTTTTGCCAATTGGTATTGGTATTTCCTAGTTTCTCAATCTGAGACGGAGTTCCAATCTCATTGATTAATGTTCTAAATTGATCTGCATCCATTATGTCCACATAATCTGTAGGACGGAAGATACTTGTAGTACCAGAGTAGTTAAATTTGAATTCTTGTCCGGTTCCTCTTTTGGTAGTAATCAAGATGACTCCGTTTGCAGCTCTAGCTCCATAAATAGCGGTAGATGATGCATCTTTTAAAACGGTCATGCTTTCAATATCATTAGGATTAATGAAATCTAGTGCATTTCGAGAACCACCAACATTATCATTATTCAATGGAACTCCATCAACAACTATCAATGGAGAACTTGTTAAAGATAATGATCCTTGACCGCGAATAACGATATTCTGGCCTTCTCCAGGTGCTCCACCACCAGAAGTAACATTTACTCCTGCAATTTTACCAGTGATTAATTCTCCTGCAGTACTAATTTGACCTTTGTTGAAATCTTCTGTAGATACTTGATTCACGGCACCAGTTGCATCTTTTCTTTTTACAGACCCATAACCAACAAGAACTACTTCATCTAAAGCATTCTCACTTTCATCTAAAGTTACATTTATAGATTGTTGCCCGTTATAAGTAACTTCTTTAGAAGTAAATCCTAAAAAGGAGTATACTAAAACGTTTTCGTTTTCAACATTAGTTAATGTATAATTACCATCAAAATCGGTAATAGTTCCATTTGAAGTACCTTTTACGATAATGTTAACTCCCGGAATCGACAATCCGTTAGAACTTTCCGTTACAGTACCGCTTACGGTTTGTTGGGCAAAAAAGCTCATTGGCAGCAAAAACAGCAGATACAACGTGCTTTTAAATAATTTTCTCATAAATAATTTTGTTAGTTTGACTAAAAATTAACTTTATATTTTCACTTCCAGGTGTTAAAAGTATGTAAATTTTAGGTCAACTTTTGGGTCGAAATCAGTAATAGACCAGCGCAAACGTTTTCGTGTTGAAAACTTTTGTAAATTACCAATCAAGCAATTTTTTTATGATATTTTTACTAAAAATTGGAATTGAGCCCTTCAGAATTATAATCCTATGAAAAGAAAATTAACCTTAAAACAAATAGCTAAAGAATTAGACGTCTCTATTTCTACTGTTTCTAAAGCTTTAAGAGATAGTGCAGAAATTAGCGAGGATACCAGAAAAAAGATCAAGGCCTTTGCTAAGCTCTACAATTACAAGCCTAATAATATTGCGCTAAGTTTAAAGAATAGAAAGTCTAAAACCATAGGGGTGATCATTCCCGAGATCGTACATCACTTCTTTACAACAGTGATTAGTGGTATTGAGCAAGTTGCAAATGAAAAAGGATATCATGTTATTATATGTATGTCTAACAATTCTTTTGATAAAGAAGTAATAAATATGGAACTTCTGGCTAATGGAAGTACCGATGGTTTTATAATTTCTGTAGCTAAAGAAACCCAGCAAAAGCAAGATTATCACCATCTCAACGAAGTTATAAATCAGGGAATGCCACTGGTAATGTTTGATAGGGTGATTGATGAAATATATTGTGATAAGGTAATTATTGATGATCTAAATGGTGCAAAAAAAGCCGTTCAGAAATTGATAGATCTTGGTTGTAAAAGAATAGGATTGTTGACTACCGTAGATTATGTGAGTGTTGGAAAATTGAGAACAGATGGTTACCAAAAGGCGCTGCAGGAGAATAATATAGAGATGGATGAAGATTTGATCTTGAAAGTAGATGATTTTGATCAGAGTGAATTAGAGATCACAGATTTTTTAAGAGAGAAGCAAATGGATGGATTATTTGCTGTTAATGAGCATTTCGCAATTTATGCAATCAAAGCATTTCAGGAAAATGGACTTAGAGTTCCAGAAGATGTAAAAGTGATTGGATTTACAGATGGAGAACTTTCTAAAAGGTTCATCCCTAGCTTAACAACCGTAAATCAGCATGGAGCAGAAATGGGTGCTCAGGCGGCAAGAATACTTATTAGAAAGCTGGAGAATTTAGACGAAGAAGAGCACTATCAAACCGTGATTGTAGAAACCGGACTTGTAGAAAGAACTTCCACAAAAAAATAATTTAACATTGAGAATTTAAAAATATCTATATCTTTACCAACTTTAATACCTGTCAAAACTGATATTTTCACTTCCTGATTATATGTTTTGACGAGTCTAGTGCTTGTCGTAATAGTAAATTAAACTTACGATATGCAAAAACGCACCCTTAGTTTTTGGGAGATCTGGAACATGAGTTTTGGTTTCCTGGGTATACAATTTGGATTTGCGCTTCAAAATGCAAATACCTCCCGAATTTTTGAAACATTAGGCGCTAACGTAGAGGATATTCCTATACTTTGGATAGCCGCTCCGGTTACTGGGTTGATTATTCAGCCAGTAATAGGATATTTTAGCGATCGTACCTGGACAAGGTTAGGTCGAAGGAGACCTTATTTTTTAATAGGTGCTATTTTATCTTCCTTGGCATTATTTCTTATGCCAAATTCCCCAACATTATGGGTTGCCGCAGGAACTCTATGGATTATGGATGCTTCTATTAACGTTTCTATGGAACCATTTAGAGCATTCGTTGGAGACAACTTGCCGGAAAGGCAACGTACCCTTGGATTTTCTATGCAAAGTTTCTTTATAGGGATTGGGGCTGTTGTAGGCTCTTTATTACCTTATATGTTCACTAACTGGTTTGGCGTTAGCAATACAGCACCAGAAGGCATTATTCCAGATTCTGTAAAATGGTCTTTCTATGTGGGTGGTATTGTATTTTTCTTAGCGGTGCTTTGGACGGTTATAAAATCTAAAGAATATTCTCCTGCAGAATTAGCCGCTTTCGAAAAAACGCATAAAGAGCAAAATCCGGCAAGAGTAGAACCCGTAATAAATAAAGAAAAAAATATCAAGCTTCAGTTTATGTCTGGACTTGGAATGGCAGTTTTTGGGGCTGTTGTATCTGCTTTTATCTATTATGAAAACTTCACCAAAGAACTTTATATCTTATTTGTAGGCCTTGTTATTATTGGTCTATTATTTATGATAGTTTCTCAATTACGTAAAAATAATACGAGAAACGGATTTACAATTATTATTACAGATATGCTGAATATGCCTACTGCAATGAAGCAATTGGCGTGGGTGCAATTCTTTTCATGGTTTGCATTATTCTCTATGTGGATTTATACAACACAGGCAGTAACAGGCCACGTATTTGGAACCAGAGATACTACGTCTGTTCTTTATAACGATGCGGCAGATTGGGTAACAGTAATGTTTACCGTGTATAACGGGGTGGCAGCTGCAGTTGCTTTCTTATTGCCAGTTTTAGCAAGAAGAACAAGTAATAAATTTACCCATATGTTAGCGCTTTGCGCAGGAGGATTAGGGCTTATTTCCATCTATTTTCTTTCAGATAAAATAGGACTGTTAATGGCCATGGTGGGAGTTGGAATTGCATGGGCGAGTATTTTGTCTATACCATACGCTATGCTTTCAGGATCACTGCCTTCAGCAAAAATGGGATACTTTATGGGAGTTTTTAACTTCTTTATTGTAATTCCACAAATTGTAGCAGCAACCATATTAGGATTTTTAGTGAAAGAACTTTTTAATAATGAGCCAATTTATGCGCTAATTATTGGAGGATGTTCTATGATAATAGCAGGATTATTAACCTTAAGAGTAGAAACTCAACGTAAAATTAATATAAGTGAGCAATAGTAAAGGAGTCATTTTTGACCTGGACGGGGTAATTGTAGATACCGCAAAATTTCATTTTTTGGCTTGGAGAAAGCTAGCCAATGATCTTGGATTTGATATCACAGAAACCCAAAACGAAGAGCTTAAAGGAGTAAGCCGAGTGAAATCTTTAGAAATAATCTTGGGCTGGGGTGGCGTAACACTTACCGAAGACGAATTTATGGAACAAATGGCGATGAAGAATGATAATTATCTTTCTTATATCTCTGGAATGACTAAAAGTGACATTCTGCCTGGCGTTTCTGAAATCATTGATTTTTTAAAAGAAAATGATATTCCAATTGCTTTAGGTTCTGCTAGTAAGAATGCAAGGAATATATTGGAAAAAGTAGGCTTGTATCAAAGTTTTGATGCTATAGTTGATGGGAATGATGTAAGCAAAGCAAAACCAAATCCTGAAGTTTTTCTTATTGCAGCAAATCAGTTGAATGTTATGCCAGAAAATTGTGTAGTTTTTGAAGATTCGGTTGCCGGAATTCAGGCTGCAAATTTAGCTAAAATGACAAGTATTGGAATTGGTGAAGAAGCTGTTTTAAATGAAGCCGATCACGTTTTTACCGATTTCACAGAAATTGAAATAGATTTTATTAAAAAATTAGTTACCAAGTAAGCGATGAATCAAGATTATATACAACCGGATAGCTGGTCTATCATTGAAGAAGGATTTGAGAAAGGACGGGTGAAATCTTCAGAAAGTCTTTTTAGTATTGGAAATGGAGCCATGGGGCAACGTGCCAATTTCGAAGAATCTTATACAGGTTCTTCTTTTCAGGGAAGTTACATAGCTGGTATTTATTACCCAGATAAGACAAAAGTTGGCTGGTGGAAAAATGGATATCCGGAATATTTCGCAAAAGTATTGAATGCTCCAAACTGGATTGGGATAGATGTTGAAATTGAAGGTGAGTCTTTAGATCTTAATACGTGTAAAAGTGTTGAAGATTTCCGCAGAGAATTGAACATGAAAGAGGGATGGCTAAAACGTAGTTTTAAAGCAACTCTTTTAAATGATATAAAAATTAAAGTAACTGCTACCAGATTCCTTTCTATGGAATTGGATGAGTTAGGAGCTATAGACTATAATGTAGAACTTTTAAGCGGCAAAGCGAAGATCGTTTTTAAACCTTATTTAGACAGCGGAATTAGTAATACCGATGCTAACTGGGAAGAGCGATTCTGGAAAACGGTAGCTATAAAAGAAGAAGGTCATCAGGCTTTTATTACATCTCAAACGCTTAAAACTGAGTTTTTGGCGTGCACGTATATGCAGTCTGAAATTTTTGTGAATGAAGAGAAAGTTCAAGCAGACTTCAATTCTAAACAAGAAGAAAACAAAATAGAATTCTCTTATGCTGTTTTTGCTGAAAAAGGGGACACTGTAAAGATCCGTAAATATGCGGGTTATGTTACAGACATGAATCATGAGAAAAATGGGTTGGTAGATGCAGCTAAAAATGTGCTTGCTACGGCCTTAGGTCATGGTTTTGACGCTTTGTTGCAAATGCAAAAAGAAACCTGGGCTAATACTTGGGAAATGGCAGATATTTCTATTGAAGGAGATGTAAAAGCACAACAGGGAATTAGATTCAACATCTTTCAGCTAAATCAAACTTATTCTGGTAAAGATGAACGTCTTAATATTGGACCAAAAGGATTTACCGGAGAAAAATATGGTGGAAGCACCTATTGGGATACGGAGGCTTATTGTATTCCATTCTACATGGCTACAAAAGATCAGCAGGTTGCAAGAAACTTATTAACGTACAGATACAATCACCTTCAAAAAGCTATTGAAAATGCAGAAAAATTAGGCTTTACTAATGGCGCTGCTTTATATCCAATGGTTACTATGAACGGGGAAGAAAGTCATAACGAGTGGGAGATCACCTTTGAGGAGATTCACCGTAACGGTTCTATGGTATTCGCCATTTACAATTATGTGCGTTACACGGGAGATTTTGATTACATCCCAGAAAAAGGTTTAGAAGTAATGATTGCTGTGGCTCGTTTCTGGCAGCAACGTGCAAACTTCAGCAAAGCGAAGAATAAATTTGTGATTCTTGGAGTTACCGGGCCTAACGAATATGAAAATAACGTGAACAATAACTGGTATACCAATTATTTAGCAAAATGGTGTATCGAGTATTGTATGCAAATGATAGATAAAGTAAAATCTGGTCATAAAGAAGATTATGATCGAATTATGGGGCATACCAATCTTTCAGATTCTGAATTAATGGAATGGAAAGATGTGGCTGAAAATATGTATTTCCCATATTCAGAAGAAAAAGGAGTTTTCTTACAACAAGATGGTTTTTTAGATAAAGAGATCATTCCTGTGGAAGATCTAGATCCTAAAATGCGCCCGATAAACCAAACATGGAGTTGGGATAGAATTTTGAGATCTTGTTATATTAAACAAGCAGATGTATTGCAAGGTTTCTATTTCTTTGAAGATCATTTTAAAGAAAATGAGTTAGAAAAACATTTCGATTTTTATGAGCCATTAACCGTTCATGAATCTTCTCTTTCCCCTTGTGTACACAGTATTCAGGCTGCGAAATTGGGAAGAATGGCCCAAGCATATGAGTTTTACGTTCGTACTTCTAGATTAGATCTTGATGATTATAACAATGAGGTAAAAGAGGGGTGCCATATTACAAGTATGGCGGGAACTTGGATGAGCATTGTAGAAGGTTTTGGTGGAATGAGAATCGTAGACGATAAGCTTTCCTTCAGCCCAAGAATTCCAGAAGAGTGGAAAGGCTATTCTTTTAAAGTGAATTTTAGAAATCAGATCTTAAAGATCAAGGTAGCGGCAGATAAAACTACTTTCAGTTTAGAAGGAGAGGAGGCTATTAAGATCTTGGTAAAAGATAGGTTGGTAGAAGTCATTCCAAATGAATTGATCACCGTTTAAAAAATTAATAAATATTGAGAGATCCGGAAAGCACATATTGCATTTTAGTTGGAAGATATCTTCTTTAACATTTAAATGTATTGCGCTCTCTGGATCTTTTATTTCTTAGAATATCGAATTTATGAGAGTATCTAACCTTTTATTTTTAGTCTTTTTAGTTTGCGGATTTTCTGTGAACGCGCAAATAGATCATATGGAACCGCCATTTTGGTGGTCTGGAATGCAACAAAATGAATTGCAGATCATGTTCCACGGGAAAGATATCGCCCAATATGATGTAGCTGTGAGCAATGATGTTGTGATCAATGGCATTACAAAAACCGAAAACCCAAACTACGTTTTTGTAACCTTAGATCTTACAGGTGTAGCAGCAGGAACATTAAAAATCGATTTTAAGAAAAAAGGGAAAGTGGCTTTCAGCAAGAATTATGAAGTAAAGGAGCGTCGTGAAAATTCAGCTTTACGTCAAGGTTTTGATGCTAGTGATGTTATGTATCTCATCATGCCAGACAGGTTTGCAAATGGAGATCCTAAAAATGATTCTTCCAAAGAAATGTTGGAAAAAGCAGATCGTGAGAATTTAGGAGGGAGACATGGAGGAGATATTCAGGGAATTATAGATCATTTAGATTATATAGAAGAATTAGGAGCCACAACATTGTGGAGTACCCCGTTATTAGAAGATGATGATCCTACATATTCTTATCATACCTACGCGCAAAGCGATGTTTACAACATCGATCCTCGTTATGGTACCAATGAAGATTACAAGCGTCTTTCCACCGAAATGCATAAAAAAGATCTTAAACTTATTATGGATTATGTTACCAATCACTGGGGCGCAGAGCATTGGATGATAAAAGATCTTCCTACCTACACATGGATTCATCAGTTTCCGGGATACGCCAACTCTAATTATAGAATGACCACGCAAATGGATCAAAATGCTTCTGCAAGAGATCTGAGATATTGCGTAGATGGTTGGTTTACCAAGACAATGCCAGATCTAAATCAGAGCAATCCTTTAGTGACTACATATTTACTTCAAAATGCAATATGGTGGATAGAGTATGCAGATCTAGACGGATTTAGAGTAGATACCTATTCTTATAATGACAAACAGGGAATTGCTTCATGGACGAAAGGAATTATGGATGAATATCCAAATTTCAATATTGTTGGGGAGGTTTGGATGCATGATCAGGCGCAGATCTCTTTTTGGCAAAAAGACAGCCCAATTAGCGCCATTCAAAGTTATAATTCTTACCTGCCTTCTGTGATGGATTTCACCTTGCATGATGCGTTAACCTCTATGTTTAATGAAGAAGATCAAGGTTGGGGAAATGGAATGATGAAAGCTTATGAGAATTTTGTAAATGATTTCTTGTATGCAGATATCGATAATATTTTAGTCTTTGCCGGAAATCATGATACCAACAGGATCAATCAGATCTATAAGGGAGATCTTGATAAGTACAAATTAGCAATGACGCTTGTTTTTACCACTAGAGGAATTCCTCAGGTTTATTATGGTGATGAGTTAGGAATGATGGGAGACAAAGATGCTAAAGGAGACGGAGACATTCGTCGCGATTTCCCCGGAGGATGGCAAGGTGATGATGCAAGTGCTTTTACTCAAGCAGGAAGAACAGATAATCAGAATGAATTTTACGCTTTCACCAAGAAACTGTTGAATTATAGAAAGAATAAAGAAGTACTTCATTTTGGTAAATTGATGCAGTTCTTACCGGAAGACAATGTGTATGTGTATTTCAGATATAACGAGAAAGAAACGGTAATGGTAGTGATGAATAATAATTCTGAAGATAAAGAGATCTCATTAGATCGTTTTGCTGAAGGAATTAAAGAACATACTTCCGGAACAGATATTTTAACCGGAGAAGGAGTAGATCTTTCTGGGAAATTAAAGATCAATGCAAAATCACCGATGGTGATCGAGTTGAAGTAATTTTATAAAAACAAAATTTGAAAAATAAGCCAACATTCATAATCTCAAAACAGCTTTTTGTTGCTCTTTTTATAGGAATAATTTCCTTCTCATTACAGGCACAAAATCCTGACAGAAAATATCAAGCACATAAAGTAGAAGCTAATGTGATCACCATTTCTACCAGCGATGGAGCATACCGGTTTATGCCTTTCACCAATGAGATCATGGAAACCTCTTTTCTTCCGAAAGGTGAAAAGTACAATCTGGAATCTTTTGCGGTGGTATTAGCGCCTAAAAATGTCAAGGTAAATGTTTCTGAAGATGATAATTCATTAAAAATCGATACAGATGGCCTTGATGTTGTAATTACAAAAGCTCCATTTCAGGTAAGCTATTATTTTGAAGGTGAAAAAGTGCTTTCAGAAAAAGCTGGTTATACCAAAACTGAAGAATATGAAAAATTAGACTTCAATTTAAATGAATCTGAAATGCTTTATGGAGGGGGAGCTCGTGCCTTGGGAATGAATAGAAGAGGCAACAGACTTCAACTATACAATCGTGCGCATTATGGCTATACCACCAAATCTGAATTGCTTAATTATACGCTTCCAATTGCTATTTCTTCAAAGAAATATTTGTTGCATTTTGATAATGCTCCTATTGGATATTTAGATCTGGACAGTGAGCACAACAATACGCTGACTTATGAGACAATAAGTGGGAGAAAGACCTATCAAGTAATTGTTGGAAAAACATGGGAGAATATCATTTCAAATTATACCTTATTAACAGGTCGCCAGCCAATGCCGCCTCGTTGGGCATTAGGTAATTTCTCGAGTAGATTTGGATATCACTCTCAGCAAGAAGTTTTAAATACCATTGAGAAATTTAAAAAAGACAGCATTCCGGTAGATGCCATTATTTTAGATCTTTTTTGGTTTGGTCATGATATTAAAGGCACCATGGGAAATCTAGAATTTGTAAATGATTCTTTCCCGGAGCCTAAAAAGATGATCGCCAAATTAGCCGATAAAGGTGTGAATACCATTTTGGTAACAGAACCATTTATTCTAACTACTTCCAAAAAATGGGATGATGCGGTTGCTAAAAATGTGTTAGGAACAGATTCTATAGGCCAACCTTTTAAATTCGATTTTTACTTTGGTAACACTGGTTTGGTAGATATTTTTAAACCGATAGCGAGAGATTGGTTTTGGGATATTTATAAAGATCTTAAAAGTTATGGTGTAAAAGGCTGGTGGGGAGACCTGGGAGAACCAGAAGTTCATCCATCTAAATTGCAACACAGTATAGGTAGCGCAGACGAAGTTCATAATATCTACGGGCATTATTGGGCAAAACTTATCTATGATGGTTATAGAGAAGAATTTCCAAAAGAACGTCCGTTTATTTTAATGAGAGCGGGAGCAGCAGGATCACAACGTTTTGGACTTATTCCGTGGTCTGGAGATGTCAGCAGAAGTTGGGGTGGTTTAAAACCACAACCGGAGATCTCTTTACAAATGGGACTTCAAGGTCTGGCTTATATGCATTCAGATCTTGGTGGTTTTGCCGGAGATCTGGAAGATAATGAGCTTTACACACGTTGGTTACAATATGGAGTTTTTCAACCGATTTTCCGTCCGCATGCGCAAGAAGCAGTAGCCTCAGAGCCAGTTTTTAAGAATGCTGAAACTAAATCACTCGCTAAAAAATCTATTGAGTTGAGGTATAAGTTATTGCCTTATAATTATACGCTTGCTTATCAAAACAGCAATTCTGGGTTGCCTTTAATGAGACCTTTATTCTTTGAAGAACCTGAAAATTATAAGTTATATGGCATCTCCAATACTTATTTATGGGGAAATAATTTCTTGATCTCTCCGGTGGTTGAACCAAATGTTTCTGAAAAAGAGATCTATTTTCCGGCAACTTCTAATTGGTTCGATTTTTACACAGGACAACAATATAAGAAAGGTACAACTGCTGAAGTGCATTTAGAAAAAGATCATATTCCAACATTTGTAAGAGGTGGGGCAATCATTCCGATGGCTAAGCCTATGCAAAATACTACTGCTTATAACGTTTCAGATCTTGATCTTCATTTTTACTATGATACAGAAGCAAAATCAAGCGAAGCTGAAGTTTATAATGATGATGGAAAAACTCCAAATGCTTTTAAAGATGGAGCTTATGAACTTTTGAAAATGAAGAGTAATGCTTTCGCAAGCGAGCTTGATATTGAAATTAAAAAAGAGTTAGGAGCAAATTTCAGATCAGAATTTAAGCATTTAGATATCATCATTCATAATATTTCAGCAAAACCAAAAGAATTAGATTTCAATGGGAAATCTCAAAAATTCAGATGGAATGAGAACGCTAAAGAACTTAGTTTCAGAATTGAATTAGTCACAGAAAACTCCACGATCCATATTAAATTCAATTAATCAATTATAAAAGTTAACTATGAAAAGAATAGCATTAGCACTGGCAACAGTAGCATTTATGGCTTCTTGCAAGAATGACAAGCAAGAAGAAACGGTAACTCAGGAAAATGAGCAGGAAACATTAGCGCCAGTAGCAGATTCAGATCTTGAAAGTTCTGTAATTTATGAGGCAAACATTCGTCAGTATTCAAAAGAAGGATCTTTTAAAGCATTTACGAAAGACATTCCGCAGTTAAAAGAATTGGGAGTTAAAGTGATCTGGTTAATGCCTATCTATCCTGTTTCGGTAAAAAATAGAAAGGCAACCGGAGGAGGGTTTGTTAGAGACATTAAAGATGAAAAAGAGCGTGAAAAATATTTAGGAAGTTATTATGCAGTAACAGATTATACTGCTGTAAACCCTGAATTTGGGACTGAAGAAGATTTTCAAGATTTGGTAGATACCGCTCATGAAAATGGTATGTATGTGATCTTGGATTGGGTAGCAAATCACACAGGATGGGATAGTAAATGGATTACAGAGCATCCAGAATATTATACTCAGAATGACAAAGGAGAGATCATAGATCCTATTAATCCTGAAACAGGAGAATCTTGGGGATGGACAGATACGGCAGATCTTAATTATGACAATAAAGATCTTTGGACTGCAATGACCAATAGTTTAACATATTGGGTAGATAAACATCAAGTAGATGGTTTTAGAGCTGATGTTGCAGGTGAAGTTCCAACAGAATTTTGGGAACAAGCTGTAGGTAAGATTAAAGCTATTCGTCCGGTATTTATGTTGGCTGAGTCTGATAAAAAAGAGCTCTTTAATAAGGCTTTTGATATGGGTTATAATTGGGAAGGTCATCATATTATGAATGATATTGCCCAAGGAAAAGCTACTGTTGAAAAATGGGATGCTTACATGAAAAAGATAGATACTACCTTTCAAAAAGATGATATCTTAATGAACTTTGTGACCAACCACGATGAGAATAGCTGGAGTGGAACTGTTAAAGAGAGAATGAGTGATGCTTCTGAAACTATGTTGGCACTTACCTATACAATTCCCGGAATGCCTTTAATTTATAGCGGACAAGAATATGGTCTAGACCACAGATTAAAATTCTTCGAAAAAGACAGTATTCCAAAAACCAAAGGTCAAGTTTGGGATTTAATGGGGAAATTAGGAAAACTTAAAAATGATGATGCAGCTTTAGCCGGTGGTAAAAAGGCATCAGCATATAAAAGGTTAACTACAAGCAACGATAAAAATGTATTGGCTTTTGAAAGAGCTAATGGAGATGAAAAAGTGATCTACATTGCGAATATGACTAAAGCTCCTGCAGAGTTTACTGTAGATCTTAAAGGAGATTTTCATGACTATATTAAAGGTCAATCTGTTGAACTTAAGGCAGATCAAAAAATGAATTTCAAGCCTTGGGAATTTATCATATTGACAAATAGATAGGTATTTTTCCTAATATATTATTAATGAGCCTCAGAAATGAGGCTTTTTTTATGAGTTATCAACCGAAAACGATTGAGTGTTAAAGCAAATTAGGTTTTAACCTTTAAATCGAATATTTTTACATTAATGCAAGAAAAAATCAAGAAAATAGGAGTATTAACATCTGGTGGTGATGCTCCCGGAATGAACGCCGCAATAAGAGCGGTAGTAAGAAGTTGTGCTTTTAACGAAATTGAATGTGCTGGGATCTATAGAGGCTACCAAGGTCTTATAGAAAATGATATTGAAGAATTAAATGCTAGATCGGTACGTAATGTTATAAGCAGAGGAGGAACTTTTCTGAAATCGGCAAGATCTAAAGAATTTCAAACCAAAGAAGGAAGACAGAAAGCCTATAATAACCTTAAGAATGCTAACATAGATGCATTAGTAGTTATTGGTGGTGATGGAACCTTTACCGGTGGACTTTTGTTTGATACAGAATTTGACTTTCCTGTTATCGGGATTCCCGGTACTATAGATAACGATATAAGCGGAACAGATTTTACTATAGGCTATGATACAGCCTTGAATACGGTAGTAGAAGCTATAGATAAAATTAGAGATACCGCAAGTTCTCATAACCGACTTTTCTTAGTGGAGGTTATGGGGCGTGATGCTGGAGATATTGCACTTAACAGTGGAATTGGGGCCGGGGCAGAAGAGATCTTAATTCCTGAAGAAAATACAGGAGTAGATAGACTTATAGAATCTTTACGAAAAAGTAAGAAAACTGGAAAAACATCCAGTATCATAGTAGTTGCTGAAGGCGATAAAAGTGGAAAGAACATTTTTGAGCTGGCAGAATTTATAGAACAAAACCTGGATGAATATGAGGTAAGAGTTTCTGTGCTCGGACATATTCAAAGAGGGGGTTCCCCAAGCTGTTATGATAGAGTATTAGCGAGTAAATTAGGAGTTGGAGCAGTAGATGCTTTGTTGAGAGGGGAGAGAACCATTATGGTTGGTATTCATCATCAGCAAGTGGTTTCCGTTCCATTAAAAGTTGCTATTCAGGGAGAACCTAAATATGATAAGAATTTGAGAAGGGTGGCAGACATCACTTCTATTTAAAAAAAATTAAATTTAGAAAAAATGAGTGTAAAAGTTGGAATTAACGGTTTTGGCCGTATTGGAAGAATAGCCTTTAGAAATGCTATTTCAAGTGGAAAAGTTGAAGTTGTTGCTATTAACGACCTTTTAGATGTAGACCACCTTGCATATTTATTAAAATACGATTCAGTTCACGGTCAGTTTGATGGAGAAGTGGAAGTAAAAGATGGACATTTAGTTGTAAATGGTAAAACAGTAAGAATTACTGCAGAACGTAATCCAGAAGATCTTAAGTGGGATGAAGTTGGAGCAGAGATTGTTTTAGATTGTACAGGTATTTTTACTACTATGGATTCTGCTGGGGCTCACCTTAAGGCTGGAGCTAAAAAAGTGGTAATTTCTGCACCGTCTAAAGATGTTCCTATGTTTGTAATGGGAGTTAATCATAAAGATGTTAAAGCTGAAGATACCATCGTTTCTAACGCTTCTTGTACTACAAACTGTTTGGCGCCACTAGCTAAAGTGATTGATGACGAATTCGGAATGGTAGAAGGTCTTATGACAACTGTGCATGCTGCAACTGCATCTCAGTCTACTGTAGATGGTCCAGATAAGAAAAATTACAGATTAGGAAGAAGTGCCTTAAATAACATTATTCCTACTTCAACAGGAGCTGCAGTAGCAGTAACTAAAGTGATACCTTCTCTTAAAGGAAAACTTACAGGAATGGCTTTTAGAGTTCCAACTGCAGATGTTTCTGTGGTAGATCTTACAGTAAGAACAGAAAAAGCTGCAACTTACGAGCAAGTAAAAGCAGCCTTCAAAAAAGCTTCAGAAGGAGCTTATAAAGGGGTGATTTCTTATACTGAAGAGATGGTAGTTTCACAAGATTACGTATCAAATACAAATACTTGTAATTTTGATGCTGATGCAGGAATTGCATTAAACGATAATTTCTTTAAATTAGTGGCTTGGTACGATAACGAATATGGTTATTCTGCTAAACTTGTTGAACTTGCAGCACACGTTGCTTCAATTTAATAAAGCACACTAAAATAATTCTGAAGGCTGTTTTAAAAGCAAAATTTAAACCTGCGTTTAAAACAGCCTTTTTTACTATATAAAGAAATAATAATGATATTAATTGCCGACGGTGGTTCCACCAAATGTGACTGGATCCTTCTAGATATGAAGGGGGAAGTAGTTTTTCAGACTCGTACTAAAGGATTAAATCCCGCTGTGTTCCCAAAGCGACAACTTGAAGAGCGTTTAGCTGAAAATGAAGATCTTAGAGGAGTTGTAAATACTGTTGAGAAAGTTCATTTTTTTGGTGCCGGATGTGGAACAGAGACCCCAAGGAAATTATTAGAAGATATTATTGCAGCTTATTTTACCCATGCAGATGATGTAATGGTAAAAGAAGATATGGTAGCCGCAGTGTATGCAGCAACCACAGAGCCGGGAATAGTTTGTATTCTTGGAACCGGTTCTAATAGTTGTTATTTTGATGGTGAGAACATTGAAATGACAGTGCAATCTTTAGGCTATATGCTTATGGATGAAGCTAGTGGTAATTATTTTGGAAAACGATTAATTCGTGATTACTACTACAAACGTATGCCTCCAGAATTGGCTGTTAAATTTGAACAGTCTTTTAATTTGGATAGCGACGAGATTAAAAAGAATCTTTATAAAGAAGAAAACCCAAATACTTATTTAGCATCTTTCGCTGAATTTATTTTCTCTAATGAGCGTAACGGATATTTCTACAAACTTGTTCATGAAGGTTTGCAAGAATTTATTCACTCTAGAGTACTTTGCTTTAAACAAGCTCAAAATGTTCCAATTCACTTTATTGGTACCATAGCTTTCTTTAGTGAAGATATTATTAGAGCTGTAGCGCAACCTTATCAGTTAGAGATAGGTAATATTATTAGACGTCCAATAGACGCATTACTAGAACATTACCGTAAAAACGTTATTAAAGTTTAGCATTTAGCTAACTTAATTTTGCTACATTTAAGTAAATCATATTTAAATGTTGGTAAAAGTATATGGGAGTGCTGTTTTTGGGGTAGAAGCTACCACAATTACAGTAGAAGTAAACGTGGCTAATGGTATAGGTTATCATTTAGTTGGTTTACCAGATAATGCTATAAAAGAAAGTAGCTTTAGAATATCTGCTGCTTTGCAGAATAACTCCTTCAATTTTCCTGGTAAAAAAATAACGGTTAATATGGCTCCTGCAGATCTTCGAAAAGAAGGTTCTGCTTATGATCTTACTTTAGCCATAGGTATTCTTGCTGCCTCTAAGCAAATTAAAGCCGATAACATTTGCAATTATATCATCATGGGTGAGCTTTCGTTGGACGGAAGCTTGCAACCCATTAAAGGAGCGCTTCCCATCGCCATTAAAGCAAAAGCTGAAGGTTTTAAAGGATTTATACTCCCGCAGCAAAATGTGAAAGAAGCTGCTATTGTTAGTGGAATTAATGTATACGGAATAAGTAATATTACCGAGGTCACTAATTTCTTTGATAAGGATATTCCGTTAGAAGCTACGGTTATTAATACCAGAGAAGAATTTAAAAATGCCCAGGAACATCTAGATCATGACTTTGCTGATGTGAAGGGCCAGGAATCGATAAAGCGCTGTATGGAAATTGCAGCTGCCGGTGGTCATAATATCATTTTAATAGGCCCGCCCGGTGCAGGAAAGACCATGTTAGCAAAAAGATTACCAAGTATTTTACCACCTATGACTTTAACCGAAGCGCTAGAAACTACCAAGATTCATAGTGTAGTAGGTAGAATTAAAGATAATGTAGGGCTTATGTCTCAACGGCCTTTCAGGAGTCCGCATCATACAATTTCAGACGTGGCCCTTGTTGGAGGCGGAGCATACCCACAACCGGGAGAAATTTCACTTTCTCATAATGGTGTGCTATTCTTAGATGAGCTTCCGGAATTTAAACGAGGAGTTTTAGAAGTATTACGACAGCCTTTAGAAGATAGAGAAGTTACTATCTCAAGAGCTAAATTTACGGTTACCTATCCATCCAGTTTTATGTTGGTGGCTAGTATGAACCCTAGTCCGAGTGGATTCTTCAATGATCCTTCAGCTCCAATGAATTCTTCTCCTGCGGAAATGCAGCGATATTTAAGTAAAATTAGTGGGCCTTTATTAGATAGAATAGATATTCATATTGAAGTTACTCCGGTTCCTTTTGAGAAATTGAGTGAAGAACGTAAAGGGGAAAGTAGTATAACTATTAGGAAAAGAGTGTCAAGCGCTAGACAATTGCAAACCTTGAGATTTGCAGAGAATGATAACGTGCATTACAATGCGCAAATGAGTGTAAAACAAATTCGAGAATTTTGTGCATTGGAAGAGACATCAAAACAATTATTAAAAACTGCTATGGAGAAATTAAATCTTTCAGCCAGAGCTTATGACAGGATTTTAAAAGTTTCCAGGACTATCGCCGATCTTGAAAATTCAGAAAATATAAAAGGTTCTCATATTTCAGAAGCAATTCAATACAGAAGTTTGGATAGAGAGGGTTGGTTAGGTTAATTTTTTCTTACTTTTTAAACCTATCCGAATCATTTTAATACATTTGAGAAATTAACATTAAAGTTGACAGAACCCATCTAAAATGAAAAGATCTTTCCTAACGCTCCTACTTGTTTTATTAATTGGTTGCAAAGGTGAAAACCGCAACGATCCTGAAAAATCTACGAATAGTACAGAAGATACCGTATCAGATTCGGGGATTTCTATAGATTCTCTAATTGGTTCAGATGCCATAGCACTCAATTTGAAGGAAGCAAATAAATTGGTAGAATTACCTTTAGCTTGTGTTAATACAGAATATCCCAACAAATTAGGACAAACATTAGCTAGCGAAGCAGATTTAAAAACACCTCAAGAGCTTCATCCTGCATTTTATGGATGTTTTGACTGGCATTCTTCGGTACATGCACATTGGTCTTTAGTGAGATTGCTTAAAGAGTTTCCAAAATTAGATAAAGCCACAGAAATAAAGGGAGTATTACAAAAATCGCTTTCTAAAGAAAATATTCAAGCTGAAGTAGCTTATTTCAAAGTAAAACATAATGACGATTATGAAAGAACGTATGGATGGGCATGGCTTTTAAAATTAGATGAGGAGTTAAGAACTTGGGATACAGATCTTGGGTTAGAACTTTCTAAAAATATGCAACCTTTAACTTCGCTTATTGCAAGCAGATTTGAAGAATTTTTGCCTAAATTAAATTACCCAATAAGAGTTGGAGAACACTCTAACACAGCATTTGCACTGAGCTTTGCGCACGATTATGCTGTAACCTCTAAGAATGATAACTTTCTTGCTATAATTGAGAAACGTGCTAAAGATTATTACCTAAAAGATGATAATTGCCCGTTTAGCTGGGAGCCTAGTGGCTTCGATTTTCTTTCTCCTTGCTTAGAGGAAGTAGATATTATGAGAAAAGTGCTGCCAAAAGCTGCATTCGATCTTTGGATACAAGATTTTATGCCCGATTTAAAAAATAAAAATTTTGAATTAGAGCCGGGTGAGGTTTCTGATAGAACCGATGGAAAATTGGTGCATATTGGCGGACTTAACTTTAGCAGAGCTTGGGTATTATATGGTCTAACCAATCAATATCCTGAAATATACGGGCATCTTAGAACAGTTGCAGATAATCACGTAAGCAGCTCATTCTCTAATATTACTGCAGATGGATATGAAGGAGGGCATTGGTTAAGTAGTTTTGCGTTGTATGCCCTACAGGAGTCTCAAGCTAAGAAATAGAATTTTAGATATATAGTTAAACTATATAAGTTTTATATATAGCAGCCATTATAGCTTCATTTTAAAATAATGAAGCTATGATGGCTGTTTTTTCATTTAGATATATCTCTTTTTGATAAAAAGACAATGCGTTATTTATCTTATTTGATAGCCTCAAAATGGTTTTTTAAGATGTTGAGATGCTGCTTTTTCATTAAATGGTAGTGTTGATAAAACATCTTATTTTGTTTAAAATTATCCCTTTTAATTAACCTTAAAAAGGCCTCTTTATCAGCTAAAAATATCACATTAAAATGGATAGCAAATGCAGTATTTTTTGAATGAAAATTATCTCTGAAATCTATCAATTTTCATCTTTAAATTTGATGGAATTTTACACAAAAAACCTCTCAAGTAAAGTAAAAAAATTTCATTTCAAATGTGCTTAACATCACATTATTCCGGTTTAAATTCGCTTTAAAAAGATCATTATTTTCTTCAAGCCCATGGCTTAACACTCATTTAATTCTACTTATAATGATCAAATAAGCCACAACTTTTTAGGCAGTTTTAGAAACTATTTTGGACTTAAAACTTATTTTGATTAAATCCGCTTCCATTCATTTTAATGAATATAAAACTGTTAATATCTAATGAAATTTGGGTGAGTCTTAAGTAATAATATGGCTGATTTTATCGATTAAATTAATGCTCTAATAAGCGAATATTTAAAAGATTTCGTGAGTAGCTACTCTAGTAAACTTCCCATCTTTTCACAATCTTAAAAAGTATTTTTTGAAGGTAAAGTCTTCTGAAGAAATTAGAGCTCTGAACACATTTTTCAATCTTAAATCTCATCTATATTAATGTATTATTAGGAAGTAATGACCGAAAGAATCTTAGTTAGAAAGTAGTTAAAGTGTTTATTTATTTGAAGTCTATAAACAACTGATAATTAATTTTATAAGTATCTAATATAGAGAATGTCTATAGTGAATTTGAAGCCTTTAAATACTGTTAAGGAGATACGAATATAGTAAAAATATCAACTTCCATCTTCTGTTAATTTGAATCATAAAATCTGAAATATTTCGATGGATTTTATAATGTCTTCTATGTAATTGAGTAAATAATAACCTAGAACTTCATTATTTTAAAAGCTTGAAGAGCTAAAAATTTTGTCTTTAAATAGAGGTCTTATAGTAATACAAAATTTATAAGATTAACAAAGGTAAGTAGCTCTAATTTTTAGTACTAAAACTGTGTCTTGATAGATATTATTTTTATATATAAATAGATCAATCTAGATAAGGTTTAGTGAAAATAAATAAGGTCTATTTTATTTATATATTCATTTCAATATTTTTTTAATAGATGATTTTAATTTTTAATTATTATTTCGAAGAGGTTGTTTTTTGAAATTGTAATTTATTTTTTTTGATTAAAATTAGAATCGAAAAAAGAGTAGAAAACAATCTCGATTCAGATTGTTTAATTATCAATTTTTATTATAAATCTATATTCTAGAAATCGTTTTTTTGTGAGTTCTATTTTTTAGATCTTTTAAGGCTTTACGTGCTTCAAATATTACTATTATTTAAAGAGGAATAATTGGTTGAAAATGGAATTAAAGTAAAGAAATATTTACTGAGGAAGATTGAATCTTTAACACTTAAATTCGTCTAATTTTTACAAAAAGATTTAGGTGTATTTTTTAAATTAAAGAAAGTGCCGGGAATGTTTATTTATTAAAAGCCCTACCTAATAATAAAAACACACTTCGGCACTTTTTAACCCTAATACCTTTTCAGGTATCTAAAAATGATATTCCAAATATAACCTGAAGTAGAAATCTGTAAAAGGGTGTTTTTCCCCTTTTTGATTTTTATGCCATTTAGATTTTATTATTTATCTACTTTTAACAAAATATTTGCTTTTAAATTTTTTATGAAATTATAGTATGAGTAGAAAAATTACTGAGGCTAAGGCCAAAAAATTACAAAAGAAATGGTGGGATACTAGATCTATGGTCACAACCGGTGGAACCACTCATGAAGATACTTGTCAATTCTATTTTACAGTTGAAGAATTACAATCTTATTTGGATGAAGTGAAAACAAAATCTTTGGCGCAAGGCGTAGATACTCCGGGTATAAATGTATGGTTAGGTGCTTACGATGCTACAGAAACAGCACCGAGTTTAGCTACCGTATTTTTTGCACCAACAAAACGTGTAAAATCTGATGATCCTGATAAAGAATATGAGGATGTTGCTAATGAAGACATTGATCCTTTAAATTATGGTACTGGAAAGTGGCCTCCAACAATGTACTAATCTTCTATAAATGGATGTTTTAGAATACTATTTAAAATATAAAATATATATAACTCATATATTTGAATTAATAGCTGCCCTAGCTGGTAGCTATTATCTTTTTAAAAATGAACATACTCCAAGAAGGTTTAAATATTTTGCATGGTACCTTTGGTTTGTATTAATAGCTGATATTTTTGGATTTTATGCTGTTTGGAATTATTTTGATGATTATCAGACGTTTCCTTGGTTAAAAGATTCTCTTTTTGCCCGTAATGAATGGTTTATTAATTGTCTAATTGTTATTTCTTATGTGGTTGAAGGTTTAATATTTATTGACTCTTTAAATGCTTCAAAGATCAAAAGGTTATTAAAAGCCGCAACGCTATTTTATTTAATATTTGGGGTAGTAGAAATCTTGTTTATTGGAGATGTCTTTAAGGAATATATTATCACTAACATTTTTCTCGGAACACTTTTGCTTTTGAGTAGTATAGCAGTATATTTCCAACAATTGTTGAAAAGCGATAAAATTCTTTATTTTTCTAAAGATCTATTGTTTTATATAGCAATTGGAGTAGTTATTTGGAATCTTTGTGTGATCCCAATCTACATTTATGACAATTACTTTACAACACAAAATGAAGACTTCATCTTGTTGTATGCCGCAATATTAAGGTACTGTAATATTTTTATGTACACAACTTTTGCTGTTGGATTTGTGGTTTGTTCTCAGTCTGGAAAGCCAGAGATAAGTAAAGCTCAATTTATGAGAAAAAGAAGCTGAAGTTGGAACATTAAAAAAGTGCCGTTCCAGCGACCCCAATATTAATAGCCCTACCTACTAATATGTACGCTTTCACAGCACTTTTTTGCCCCAAAACATTTTAGCTAACTAAAATGACAAGACAAATGTATTTGATAGTGTAATTGTTATCAAGGGTACTTTTCCCCTAAATTCTTACTTTTTTGATGATAGCCTTTAATTTATGTAAGAAAAATATTATAAGAAGAGCAAAGACTCAAAAATCATGATGTGTAAAATTCACTCATATCAGCTTTTTAGTTAAATTTATGCTCGATTGATAGTTCACCCTAATGCTAGCTAAAGAAGAGTTTTTATTAATAATCTATTTTATTCTAGTAATCTTATTGCTTACCACATTTACCATTGTTTTTTTTATGACTTATCAAAAAAGAAAAAACAAATTACTGGTAGAGAGATATGAAGCAGAAAAAAGGTTTGAGGAGGAGATTGTTAAATCTAAAATGGAAATTCAAGAACAAACCCTAAAAAATGTTGGCTGGGAATTACATGATAATATAGGGCAATTACTGTCTGTTGCCAATATGCAACTAAATATTCTTACAAGAAATGTAGACGAAAATGTTCAACCTGCGGTTACAGAAATAAAAGAGGTGGTGGCAAATTCTCTGCAAGAAGTTCGTTCCTTATCTAAATCTTTAAATTCTGAAGTTATCGAGTATAGTGGTTTGGTAGAATCTGTAAAGAACGAACTGGCAAGATTTGAAAGAATGCAGGTTATTGCGCCTAAATTTATCTTACAAGGCAATGGTTATGATCTAGATCAAAAAGAAACTATTATAATTTATAGAATTTTACAAGAGTTGTTCTCAAATGTAATCAAGCATTCAAAAGCTAATAAGATAGATGTCATTTTCGACTATAATGATGAGCGATTCATGATTGTTGTTCTTGATAATGGAATCGGTTTTAATTCAGATGAAATAGAGAAAGGCTCAGGAATGTTTAATATGAAAAGTAGAGCACAAATGATCAATGCTTCTTTAGATTTCGATTCTGATGTGAATTCCGGAACTAAAGTCACTTTAATATATCCTGTTATGGTAAATAGTTATGAGTAAATCAGTAATAATTGTAGACGATCATTTACTATTTGGTCAATCTCTAAAAGGCTTGGTAAACTCATTTCAGCAATTTGAAGTGATAGATGTTTTTAAGAACGGTCAGGAATTAGTGAACTATTTTAAGGCTAATAATAAAAGGCCGGATCTTGTTTTGTTAGATGTAAGAATGCCGGTTCTTTCTGGAATCGAGACCATGGCTTGGCTAAAAGAAAATTTTCCGGAGCAAAAAGTTTTGGCGCTTACTATGGAAGATGATGAATTTACCATTCTTTCTATGATTAATAACGGGTGCCGTGGTTACTTGCTAAAAGATATAGATCCTGAAGAATTCTTATATGCTTTAGATACCATTGTAGAAAGCGGTTATTATTTTACAGGAGAGCCGGAAAGAATAAAACTGCATAAAACCAATACCAAAGCCACTAAAGATATTACCGCTAGAGAAATGCATTTTATTAAATTGGCGTGTACAGAAATGACTTATAAGGAAGTAGCAGAATTAATGAATTTGAGCCCGAAGACCATCGATGGGTATCGCGAATCTTTATTTGGAAAGCTTAATTTAAAGAGTAGAGTAGGCCTTGTTCTCTTTGCTTTTAAACATCGTTTGGTTAGCGTATAGCCCTACAAAATAGGCGCTTTTCTTTCTTCCTAAAAACCTAACTGCTAAGGTTCTGCTAAATTAATATAAATGCTTTAGAATATTTTATTTCTACAGTATCTTCGCCTATAATTAAAAAAGAAAACTGTGTTGGATTCAGCTAAAATAGAATTAAGGAATTTGCGTGTAAAAGATTATGAGGAATTAAAAATTTCGATGATCAAAAGTTACAGTTCCATGGCCGATGAATATTGGAGTAAAGCCGATATTAAAACATTGGTGAATAAATTTCCTGATGGCCAATTTTGCATTATTATAGACGATAAGATTGCTGGTTGCGCATTATCTATTATTGTAGATTATGATAAATTTGATGCCAATCATAAATATGACGACATTGTAGGAGGCGAAAATTTTTCTACCCATACAAAGAATGGGGATATACTTTACGGGATAGATGTTTTTATACATCCGGAATATCGAGGAATGAGGTTGGGCCGAAGATTATACGAGGCAAGAAAAGAACTTTGTGAGCAACTTAATTTGAAGAGTATCATTTTTGGAGGAAGAATACCTAATTATGCAACGTATGCCGATGAGCTTACTCCAAAAAAATATATAGATAAGGTAAAACTAAAAGAGATCCATGATCCTGTGCTATCTTTTCAGCTTTCTAACGATTTTCACGTGAAGAAAGTGATCAAAGGATATCTTCCTGCAGATCATGAAAGCAAAGAATTTGCAACTCTTATGGAGTGGAATAATATCTATTATACCAAACCGGAAAAGCTTATAGATACTAAGAAAAAAGTGGTTAGGCTAGGCTTAGTGCAATGGCAGATGAGATTGTTTAAAGATTATGACGCTTTGGTTTCTCAAATTGAATTCTTTGTAGATGCGGTAAGCGATTATCAGAGCGATTTTATCTTGTTTCCTGAGCTTTTCAATGCCCCATTAATGGCGCAATTCAATCATTTAAATGAAGCAGAAGCCATTCGCGGACTTTCTTCTTATACAGATAGATTGCTGGAAACCTTTAGAGATTTTGCTATTACTTATAACATCAACATTATTACAGGAAGTATGCCTCAGGTTGTTGGAGAGCATATGCATAACGTTGGGTTTTTGTGTCGAAGAGATGGAAGTGTAGAACGTTATGAAAAGCTGCATATTACTCCTGCTGAAGAATCTGCTTGGGGAATGAAAGGTGGAACTAAACTAGAGACCTTTGATACCGATTGTGGTAAGATTGGTGTATTGATTTGCTATGATGTGGAGTTTCCAGAATTACCGCGTTTATTAGCAGAAGAAGGAATGAATATTTTGTTCGTTCCGTTTATGACAGATACTCAAAACGGGTATTCTCGTGTTAAGATATGTGCGCAGGCTAGAGCTGTAGAAAATGAATGTTATGTAGCCGTTGCCGGATCTGTTGGTAATTTGCCTAAAGTAAATAACATGGATATTCAATATTCTCAAAGTGCTGTTTTCACCCCCTCAGATTTTGCTTTTCCAGTAAATGGAATTAAAGCAGAAGCAACTCCGAATACAGAAAGTACGTTACTGGTAGATGTAGATCTTGATCTTCTAAAAGAGCTTCACAATTTTGGAAGTGTTAGAAACATGAAAGACCGTCGTAAAGACCTTTATTCTCTTAAACGCAAGAAATAATCTTTTAAAAATAGTTTAAAATTTTCCTGAATAGATCTGCCCTGTTTTTATACGGGGCATATCTAAATGGGAGATCTAGCCAAGTACCGCGTTTGCTAATGCTTTTTGCATGAGAAAAGGTTTCAAACGAAGTTTTTCCGTGATAAGAACCATTTCCACTATCACCAACGCCGCCAAATGGCAATTTGCTATTTACAATGTGTGTTACTACATCATTTATCACTCCTCCACCAAAACTAAATCTTTCTAAACATTGTTTGTTGAAGGTCTTATCTTCAGAAAAAATATAGAGAGCTAAGGGTTTAGAGTAATTATGGATGATCTCACTTATTTCGCTTTCATCTTCATAAGAGATAATAGGTAAAATAGGACCAAAGATTTCTTCTTGCATCACTTCAGATGCTAAAGTTGGTTCATCCAGAAGGGTTGGAGCAATATAATTTTGAGAGCTATCTAATTCTCCACCAATCAATATTTCTTGATCTTTTAGAAGTCCGCTTAAACGTTCAAAATGCTTCTCATTAATAATTCTCGCAAAATCTGCAGAATTTTTAATGTTTTCACTATAGGCTTCCTTCAACTCTTTTTTAACTGCAGCGATAAATTGCGTTTTCACCTTTTTATCTATCAAGATATAATCTGGCGCAATACAAGTTTGACCGGCATTTAAAAATTTTCCCCATATAATACGCTTAGCAGCAAGTTCAATTTTCGCTGATTGGTGAATAATACATGGACTTTTTCCTCCCAATTCTAATGTAGAAGGAGTAAGGTTTGGAGCAATAGCTTTTGCTACAATTTTACCCACTGCAACACTGCCGGTAAAGAAGACATAATCCCATTTTTGAGCAAGAAGTTCTTGCGAAGTTTCTACTCCACCTTGAACAACACAAACCAATTCGTCTTTAAAAACCTTTTTTAGAATTGTCTCCAATAGTTGAGAAGTATGTGGGGCCAGTTCACTAGGTTTTAAAACAACTGTATTTCCGGCAGCTATGGCTCCTATTAGGGGAGACATAGCCAGTTGGAAGGGATAATTCCAAGGGGAGATTACTAAAGCAGCACCATAAGGTTCGTAATAAATATAATCTGAAGAAGGAAAATTTAAAAGAGAACTTTTAACCGATTTAGGAGTACTCCAATTTTTTAAATTTTTAATAAGCTTACTTAATTCTATCAGCGTAAATGCTACCTCAGAAAGTAAGGTCTCTAATTCAGGTTTTTGAAAATCTTTTTCTAAAGCAATGCAGATCTTATTTTCATTATTCAAGATCTCTTGTTTCAATACTTTTAATTTTTCAATTCTAAAAGAGACGTCTTTTGTGGCACCGGTAGCAAAATGAGCTCGCTGTGCTCTTAATACATTTGAAATTTGTTCAGACATTGTTTCTTGTATGTTTTAAAACGTGTCTTCAAGATACATTTTCAATCTATGTAATGTAGCAAGAGAATCTTAAATTTTTGTTTGAAGCTTAATATTAAATTTCTAAGGTATTCTATTTAAGGATTTTCAAATTTTAAATAGATTTTTTATCACAGTTAAAAAAATAATGTACATTTACCCCGTGATTTCAACTACGCAAATAATAAAATTTAGGTTACGCTTTAGGCCGCAGTCTCGCAGCTAGGCATAGCTGCATCTCGATTTTTTGATTTATTATTATTTGAATTTTTACCATTTTGAAACACTTTTCCCACATTTTATTAAATTCTAATTTCGGTTTTTATACCGGAATCGTATTAAGGCGTCCACGCTTTATCCGCCGCACCTAGTGTGCGTCTATATTCTATGGAACTAAGGTGAGTCCGGTTCCCAATTCAATTCAATCTTAATTTAATATTTTTCAACTTTAATCTTTTATCAGATGAAGATTACTATTGCTAATTTATCTCATGCTAAATATGCTGAGATCATTTGCGACACTATGGAAGAATCGGCTAAAGTCCGAGGAACCGGTATTGCGAGAAGATCCCCTGAATATATCCTGAA
>Ga0209309_10000229_pt1 | contig 73127 bp, 52 predicted proteins | sample COGITO_mtgs_1204_2_FD_184807 | JGI IMG/M metagenome (GOLD analysis project Ga0209309, IMG submission 184807) | Pelagic marine microbial communities from North Sea - COGITO_mtgs_120412 (SPAdes) (version 2) | ecosystem: Environmental > Aquatic > Marine > Epipelagic ... | reverse complement strand
ACCGCCACCGTGAGGTATAGCAAATGTTTTGTGTAAGTTTAAATGACAAACATCGGCACCTATGTTTCCTGGATTGGTCAAACCTACTTGAGCGTTCATATTGGCGCCATCCATGTAAACTTGCCCGCCATTATCGTGAATAATTTGGGTGATTTCTTTTATTGCCGATTCGTACACGCCATGTGTAGACGGATATGTCACCATTAAGGCCGAAAGATTATCTTTATGCAATTCTGCTTTTTCGCGTAAATCTTCAACATCGATATTACCATCGTCTGAAGATTTGGTCACCACCACTTTCATACCAGCCATCACCGCACTTGCAGGGTTTGTACCATGCGCAGAGGAAGGAATAATACAAATGTTTCTATGATGGTCACCACGAGATTCGTGATAGGCCTTAATAACCATAAGGCCCGCAAACTCTCCTTGCGCTCCTGAATTTGGCTGTATGGACGTGCCTGCAAAACCGGTAATTTCAGTTAATTGATCTTCTAGTTTTTTCAAGACTTTGTGATAGCCTTTGGCTTGTTCTACAGGTACAAACGGGTGCATGCTCCCCCATTGAAACCAACTTAAGGGCAACATCTCGGCAGCAGCATTGAGTTTCATCGTACAAGACCCAAGAGAAATCATAGAGTGGTTTAGCGCTAAATCTTTTCGTTCTAGGCGCTTGATATAACGCATTAATTGTGTTTCCGAATGATAACTGTTGAATACCGCCTCTGTTAAGAAGGTGGTATTGCGTTGTAATGATGACTCAATAATCGTTTCTGGCTTGGCTTCGGAAATGCTAATCGTTTCCTTTTGAGCGACCCCCGAAAAAACCGAAATTATGCGATTTAAACCTTTTATAGTTGTGGTCTCATTTAAGGAAAGTACCACGGTGTCTTCCGAAGGATAGTAGAAATTAATTTTCATACTTTCCGCAGCAACCTTAATGGCTTTTGCGTTGGCTTTTACCTGAAGGGTATCAAAAAATGAAGTGTTGGTCTGTTCAAAACCAAGTTGATGCAAGGCTTTTGCCAGGGCTGCGGTTTTATTATGTATTTTGTTGGCAATATCTTTTAATCCGTTAGGGCCATGGTAAACCGCGTACATACTGGCCATAACAGCCAATAGTACTTGAGCGGTACAAATATTTGAGGTTGCCTTATCGCGTTTGATGTGTTGCTCACGCGTTTGCAGTGCCATACGTAAAGCGCGATTACCGTTGGCATCTTTGGTTACCCCAATAATTCTACCAGGAAGATCCCGCTTATAAGCTTCTTTGGTTGCAAAATAGGCAGCGTGTGGCCCTCCATAACCCATTGGTACTCCAAATCGCTGGGTGGTACCCACAACAACATCGGCACCAAATTTTCCTGGTGCTTCCAATTTTATCAGGCTCATGATATCTGCACTCACTGCAACTTTAATATTGGCAGCGTTGGCCTTGGCAATAAAGGTTTTAATATCTGTAATTTGCCCGTGTTTGCCAGGGTATTGAAGCATGGCTCCAAAATAGTGTTCAGAAAAATCGAAATCTTCTTCTTTGCCTATGACCAATTCAATGGCAAGAGGATTAGCTCTTGTTTTTAATACGGATAGCGTTTGAGGAAGAATCGCATCTGACACAAAAAATTTAGTAACGTTATTTTTTTTCTGACTTCGTTCACGAACCGCAAATAATAAGCCCAAAGCTTCTGCTGCAGCTGTGCTTTCGTCTAAAAGGGAAGCATTGGCAATTTCCATGCCTGTGAGATCGGTGATCATGGTTTGGAAATTCAATAAAGCTTCAAGTCTGCCTTGAGCAATTTCCGCTTGGTAAGGTGTGTAAGCGGTATACCAACCTGGATTTTCCAAAACATTTCTTTGAATAACAGCAGGTAAAATTGTAGGGTGGTAGCCTAAACCAATATAAGTTCTAAAAACTTTATTTTTTTTGGATAACTTATAAATATGAAGTAAATAGTCCTGCTCGCTCATGGGCTCGTCAAGATTTAATTCTTTTTTTAAGCGAATGTCATCTGGTACCGTCTCATAGATCAATTGTTCTAAGGAATCAACGCCTATAGTTTTAAGCATTTCTTGCTGATCGGCTTCTCTGGGACCAATATGACGAAGTGAAAAATCTGCTGTATTCATTGCAATTTGTGTTGTGTTTTGACGTGCAAAATTACGGAATAATTCAGCTTTTGTTGTTAATGAAAATGAAACTTTTCAACCATTTGAAATGGTTATTAACAGTTTGATTATTTTTGTCAAATGAAAGCCATCAAAGCGATTTTCAATTTTTATATCACTGGGAGTATCCACGTCGCTTTATCGGTTTTTGCACTATCGTGGATTAGCTTGTTGGAATTTGGATTGCCCTATGATGGCCCCTTGCTTTATTTTGTGTTTTTTGCCTCTATCACCGGTTATAATTTTGTGAAATATTTCGGGTTAGCAAAATTTCACCATCGCAGTTTAGCCAGGTGGTTGCGCGTGATCCAGACCTTTTCTTTCCTCTGTTTTTTTGTGTTGCTCTATTTTGCCTTTAAATTGCAGATTGAGACCTTGCTCTTTATATCGGTTTTTGCTGCCATTACTTTTTTATACGCCATACCTTTACTGCCAAAACGTTTTTTTATAGATCAAAAGCAAAAATTGAGAAGCATTAGCGGACTCAAAATTTATATCATTGCCTTGGTTTGGTCTGGAGTGACCGTGTGTTTGCCCTTACTCAATGCAGGATATCACTTAAATAGTGAGGAGTTGATAGTCGCTTTGCAACGCTTTATTTTTGTATTGGCCTTAATGTTGCCATTCGAAATTAGGGACCTGGGTTACGATAGCATCAAACTGGCCACAATACCTCAAAAAATAGGAATTTTCAACACGAAACTTTTAGGGATGCTCTTGTTGGTTATTTTTGTGCTGATGGAATTTTTGCTAAGACCTAGCGATGATTTGCAATTCAAAATTGTGCTAGTGGTAGCTTTGGTTACAAGTGTATTTATATGGGGGTCTAAAAAAGACCAGCATTTGTATTACAATGGCTTTTTTGTGGAGGCCATTCCCATTGTCTGGCTTTTAATACGACTGCTTTTGAATTAGCGGTGCAATGCTTCTTGTGAGTTCTTCCCGTTCAATTTCGGTAAGCGCTTCAACTTGTGAGTCGTGAATGGCTTTCGTAAGTGACTTGTTCTTTTTTGTGTAAGCTCGGGTTATTCTGCACCAGCATAAGCGCAGCGTTAGTTTAAAACGTTCCCAAAAATTAGCTTCCCCATATTGTGCTTTATCACAAATGTGGTAAGCCTCCTCACAAGAAATAAACAGAAAATTCGACTTCATAACTATGCAGGTTTCTTAGATGGTTTAACTTTTAAACCACGTATTTTCCAAGCATTCCGCCAAAGCTGTTCTAGCTCTGTGGATAATTACCCAAAGATTAGACGAAGTAATATTCAATTCATTACAAATGGCGCTGGTTTCATAATTCTGTATCGTTTTCATTCTAAATACCTTTGCCTGTTTGGCGGGTAGCTTTTCAAGACACTCATAAATCGCATCGCCAAGTTCAGTGTTTTCCATGGTATCTTGAGCGGTCATGTCAAAAGGATCTGCAACACGTTCTTCTAGCCATTCGCCATCCTGCTCGTCATTTATGAAACTCATACGTACTTCCGCCTGTCCTTTTTTTGAGTTTTTCTTGCGGTAATGATCAATGATCTTTCGTTTTAAAATAGAAATGAGCCACGTGCGCTCACTAGCCTCTCCCTTAAAATTTTTCATTGATTTTAACCCAGCAACAAACGTGTCCTGTACTAAATCTTTGGACATTTCCCTATTGTTCACTCGCGTTATGGCATAGTTGAACATATAATCAGCATAAGAACTAATCCATTTTGTGGGATCTATAGTGTGCTTTGGCATTGTAGGGACTTCAATTCAGTCAAAAGTAATATAAAATTTTCATTTTTATGCGCTTATTGATGAACCGTTGTTTTGTTTTTGATACTTACTTCAGAGCCTTTTGCAAGAATAACCGACGTGGGTTTTGAGCTGTTCAAAAATTTAAAAGCAGCGCCATAATTGGTTTCAAAATCCATTGTTAGCTTAAAATCCGTTACAGGATAATGGAGCCAAGCAGGATGAAGCACCTCATATTGAAAGGTTTTGTTCTTATGTTTGGTATAGCCAAAATAATGCGCTGTGATAAATTGGGCTTCGGAATTTTCTGCAATTGGAATTGCTGTGTTTTTAGTGGAAGCGGAAATGGATTGCCATTGATTATTAACCTTCCAACGGTATTCAAAATGTAAAGCCTCGTCCGTTTTAGTAAAATAATGATCCATTTTGCTGGTTTGGTAATGTTCATGGTACATCGAATTTGCAAATAGGGTAATTAGAGGCTTAGGGACTATTTCTTTAATAAAAACAACCCCTCTTTCGTTATGGTGTTTGACATAGAAACGTAAATTCACTTCTTCAAAATTAATGTGACCTGGCAGTTTGAGTCCTAAAACTTTAGTGTTCATAAAAATAAAGCCCACCATGCTCACGTAACATTTACCATTCAATAGATCGAGTACTGTTCCCGCCGGTATATAGGGTTTTAGGAGGCTAGGGTCAATTTCATAGTTGATAAATAAGAGGTTTCTCCAAAAGGCGTTTAGAAATGTCATACTGTATGTTATAAAAGGTTGTAGAAATGTTTTAAGCTACTATATTGAAAATACGAATCCGTAGTTTTATAATACCTGAGGAATTATAATTTTTCTTTTTAAGATTAGTTTTCGCGCTATGCTTGTAAGTGTTCGGCTCAATATGGTAAGCCAATTGGACATTAATCTAGAAATCAATTTCTTACTACAAGGTGGAGGATTTTACTTTCAAAATTTTGATCTGAAAGATTTTTATTGGATTATAGCTTCAGAATTTGGTGATTTATGGCTTGGATTTGAAGATTGTCTGGATTTGCGTCTACCTCGTATGAAAAAATAGAGATTAATGAATAGCATAATGCCCAAATAAATTGAGAACCCGCCGATTTTTTTACTTAGAATTTCAATTAAGGTTTGAGTGCTCATCCCTTCGTTGCGATTTCCTGAGATTTTTAAAATGAGCAAAGCCCAGCCAATATTTATGAGATAAAAGCCAATCTCAAACAGTTTATTTGTAGCAAGAGCGATCTCTTCTTTACCCTTGAAGATGTCTACCATGAAGTGTTTTCCATTTTTAAAGAGCATTTTGGAAACATAAACGGTGAGTATCATAACAAGGGGTAAATAAATAATGTAGCCAATAATGATTTTTGAAGTTTGCATAGTTTTAGAATTTAGAATTTTTAGTTTTTAGGAAATAATTGATACAAAACACGTTGTTATAATGTAAAATAGCTAAGCCCATAATCATAAGTCCCAATCGGGAGCTTAATGCGTTAAATAATTGCTCCATAGAGTTTATATGGTTCCAGTAGGCCATGGTGAAGATGGCATAACCTAAATTTAACAGGTAATATCCTGCAAGCAAGATTGAGTTTATTGATTTTACAATGGAGTTGTTATTAAAGACGTGTGTTAAATACAGTTCACCATGAATGTAGAACATCCAGCCTACTTTAATCATAATCAAGGCGATGATGGGAAGATATATGGCGTAGGAGAGAATGTTATAATTCATTTTGTTATTATTAAACTTTCAGAAAATATTGAAAGTTGGGTTTAAATTTTTTTAGCTTATGAGTTTGAGCAATGATTTTGTAATCCAGTTTTGTTTTTGGTTTACTAACTTATTAATTAAGGCATCCATGGTTTCGGTAAGGTCGTGTAAGGCTTTGGTTTGTTTAATGAGTTCTTTCGTTTTTGTAGTGCCATCATCTTCAATGGAAGATACCTCCTTCAAAACTTTGATCACTGGTTTGATTTCGCGTCTGCTTCGTTCTTTGGCGACAATTCTAGCCAATTCTTGTACATCTTTTTCCGTGGTAAAAAATTCTTTACGCTCTCCCGGGATAATTTCCTTGGTCACAATGCCCCAATCCATAAGCTGGCGTAAATTCATACTGGTATTGCCTCTGGAGATTTGCAACTCACCCATAATATCTTCCATAGATAAAGCTTCCGTAGAGATAAAGAGCAGGGCTTGTATTTGTGCCATGGCTTTATTAATGCCCCAAAGGGTGCCTAAGCTTCCCCAAGTGGAAATGAATTTTTGTTTGGCTTCTTCGTGAGTCATAGGTCAAATATATAAAATATTTTAAACTTTCAATAATTATTGAAAGTTTTTTTTTGTAAAAGTTTTTGATTTCAATGCACAGCAAAAAAAATGTGCGACCCTATTTGGCTCGCACATTTAAGAGTTTCACACCTGGGCGTTCTTCTAATTTTTAGATGGCATTATTTTTCAATCAACCCCGCGCGTTTCAATAAGGCATCAGGTTGTGGTTCCTTGCCTCTAAAGCGTTTGTAAAGTGTCATTGGATCTTCGGTGCCACCTTGTGAAAGCACATTGTCCTTAAAGCGCTTTGCCACGTCTTTGCTAAATACGCCTTCTTCCAAGAAATACTCAAAAGCATCGGCATCCAAAACTTCTGCCCATTTATAACTGTAATAGCCAGAACTATAGCCTCCTTGAAAAATGTGCGAGAACGAGGTGCTCATGCAATTTTCCGCGACATCGGGATATAATGTTGTGCCTGCAAATGCTTCCAATTCATGAGGTTTAACAGCTTTGATTGACGTGGGGTCGACTCCGTGCCAACTCATATCCAACAATCCGAAACTGATTTGTCTTAGGGTCTGCATGCCTTCGTGAAATGTTGCGGATGCTTTTATTTTCTCAATCAATGCCATCGGGATGGTGTCTCCAGTTTCATAATGCGTGGCGAACAGTTCCAAGGCTTCTTTTTGATAGCACCAGTTTTCTAACACCTGACTCGGTAATTCCACAAAATCCCAAAACACGCTGGTCCCGGATAAACTAGGATAGGTGGTGTTGGCCAACATCCCGTGAAGTGCGTGCCCAAATTCATGAAACAACGTGGTTACTTCATTAAACGTAAGCAGTGAAGGTTTGCTCTTGGTGGGTTTGGTGAAATTGCACACGATAGAAATATGTGGGCGATCGTTCACATCGTTTTTGATGTATTGAGGTTTGTACACCGTCATCCACGCTCCATTGCGTTTGCCTGATCTTGGAAAGAAATCTGCATAAAATATGGACACTAGGTTTCCGTCGGTATCGGTTACTTTATATGTGCGTACCTCTTTATGGTATTTATCGATGCTGTCAATTTGCTCAAATTTTAAATCATATAAACGTTCGGCAATCGTAAATGCACCGTCAATAACGTTTTCCAATTTAAAATAGGGCTTCAGTTGCTCATCGTCTAGCTCAAATAATTTTTGTTTTAATTTTTCAGAATAGTAGGCGCTGTCCCATTTTTGTAGTTGGTCGATGCCATCCAAATCTTTAGCGAAGTCTTGTAGTTTTAGAAATTCACCTTCCGCAGCGGGTTTGGCTTTTTCTAAAAGTTCATGCAGAAACTGGGCTACATTTTCTGGTGTTTTTGCCATACGTTCCTCTAAAACAAAATGCGCATGCGTTTTATAGCCCAATAATTGAGCGCGCTCAAAACGCAATTTTGCAATTTGAAGCACGTGGTCTTGATTATCCAATTTATCGTTATGAAACCCTTTGGCACCAAAAGCGATGGCTAGTTTTTTTCGCAGTTCACGATTGTTGGCATAAGTCATGAAGGGTATATAACTCGGGTAATCCAGAGTAATCAGCCAGCCTTCCTTGTTTTTGGATTCCGACAAATCTTTAGCAGCTTCCTTGGCACCTTCAGGGAGTCCATTAAGATCTTCTGCATTTGTTAAATGCATTTCGAACGCATTGGTTTCTGCCAAAATATTTTCCCCAAAGCTTAAGCTCAACTGACTCAATTTTTTGTCAATGCTACGTAATTTTTCCTTTTTATCTTCTGATAGATTGGCGCCATTTCTAGAAAAGCCTTTATATTTTTTATCGAGTAAGGTGTTTTGTTCTGCGGAAAGATTAAAATGTTCACGATTTTGGTACACGTGCTTCACGCGCGCAAACAAGGTTTCATTTAAAGTAATGTCATTGCTGAACTCGGACAACAATGGTGATACTTCTTGGGCGATTTTTTGAAGCGCATCATTGGTTTCCGCACTGTTCAAATTAAAAAAAATGCTCGACATGCGGTCTAAGCTTTCGCCAGAAAAATCTAAAGCTGCAATCGTGTTTTCGAAACTTGGCGCTTCTGGATTGGAAGTGATCGCCTCTATCTCTGCTTTGGCATCGGCTATGCCCTGTTTGATAGCAGGGAGAAAATCCTTGTTTTCTATTTTTGAAAAAGGCGCTGTATGAAATGGGGTGTCGAAAGGTTTGTTTAATACTGTCATATTCAATTGTACGAAATTGTAGTCAACTTTTGAAATGATTAACGAATCATTATGAAGTGGGTGTGTTTTAACTTATATCTTTGTAGTGTCATTTAAAGAGGAGTATTCCAATCTAAATGGTAATTGATTAATAGCTGGAAAACCTCGCGTAAAAACGGGGTTTTTTTTAAAGGAGTTCTTTTGAAGATTCTAGAACCTTGGCTTTTAAGCCTTCCTTATAATCCATAATTGTTTTTTGAACCGCAGGGTTGGCAGTTCCTAAGATCTGGGCAGCTAAAATGCCTGCATTTTTAGCACCATTTAAAGCCACTGTGGCCACAGGAACGCCTCCGGGCATTTGTAAAATGGACAAAATCGAATCCCAACCGTCAATAGAGTTACTGCTTTTTACGGGCACGCCAATTACGGGCAAAGGCGACATTGAAGCTACCATTCCGGGTAAATGAGCTGCGCCACCTGCTCCTGCGATAATTACTGCAATTCCGTTTTTATGGGCGTTTTTACTGAAATCGTATAATTTTTCGGGCGTGCGATGGGCAGAAACAATATCAACTTCGACTTCAATTTGAAATTGTCTTAAGATATCTATGGCTTCCTGCATAACGGGAAGATCACTTTTGCTACCCATAATGATGGCTATTTTACTCATTTTAATGGTTTTAATGTTTTTTAATGTCAAAGTTTTAATCTGGTTGAAAATTAAGGCGTCTTTTCGAAACTAGGCATTCGAAATTACGTTTATGGTCTGTTTAACCACTTGAGCCACGCGTCTTGCTTCAGTAAGGTCTGCATTTACAATAGTGACATGGCCCATTTTACGGAAGGGTCTGGTTTGTTTTTTCCCATAAATATGTGGGGTGACGCCTTCCAATTTCATAATGGCCTCAATATGCTCATAAACCACATCGCCGGTATGCCCTTCTGCACCTACGAGATTAACCATAATGCCAGCGACCTTATTTTCGGTGTTTCCCAAAGGGAGATTTAAAATGGCTCTAATATGCTGTTCAAATTGTGAGGTGTAACTCGCCTCAATGGTTTGGTGGCCAGAATTGTGTGGTCTTGGTGCCACTTCATTGACAAGAATTTCGTCGTTTTCGGTCTGGAATAATTCCACAGCCAAAAGGCCCACGTGTTCAAATGCTTGGGAAACAACCAATGCAGTGGTTCGAGCCTTATCGGCAACCGCGTCACTTATTCGGGCAGGGCAAATTACGTATTCCACTTGGTTGGCTTCCGGGTGAAATTCCATCTCCACCACGGGATAGGATTTGACCTCTCCAGCTTCATTTCTAGCGATAATAACCGCCAATTCATTTTTAAACGGAACCAGTGTTTCGGTAATACATTCGCCTGTTGGCAGATCTTTTAAATCCTCTAAATTCCGAACAACTTTCACGCCTTTTCCGTCATAGCCAAATTGGGCAGCCTTCCAAACAAACGGAAATTCCAACCCACCGTTCTCAATGGATTCTTTAATTTCCGATAAGTACGCAAAGCGATTAAAATCTGCAGTGGGGATGCCATGGTCTCGGTAAAATAATTTCTGGGTGGCCTTGTTCTGAATAAGGCGCAAGGTTTTTGAAGACGGATAGACTTTAAGACCTTCCTGCTCTAATTTTTCAAGCGCATCCACATTAACGTTTTCAATCTCAAACGTGAGTAAATCGACGGTTTTTCCGAAGTTATAGACCGCTTCAAAATCCATCAAATCGCCTTGTACAAAATCGTTGCAGGCAATTTTGCACGGAGCGTCATCACTGGCATCCATCACGTGAGTTGTAATGTCAAATTTACGGGTGCTGTAAAGCATCATCTTGCCTAATTGTCCGCCTCCAAGAATTCCGAGTTTAAAATTTGAGGAAAAATAATTTGCCATTTGAGCTGTCTATAAGGTATTAAAATTGAACTTTTGAAGGGCTACTGCTCCTATCAGAAAAAAATAAGAGTCCAGCTTCCGTTAACAAAAATAAGCTAATTGTGGCACATTGGCCTAAAAACACAAATTGAAAACTGCTGAAACCTCAATCAAATCCTTATCTTTGTTTTTTTTAAAACCAAAACCTTGATTAAGCTTCACGACTTATACTTTAAACCGTTTATTTCTGAACGGAAAATTGCCGATACCGTCCAACGCTTGGTGGATGAGGTTGCTGCAAATTTAAAGGATGAAGTGCCTGTTTTTGTTGGTATTCTCAATGGTTCCTTCATGTTTGTGAGCGATTTTGTGAAGAAATATCCAAAACCCTGTGAGGTCACCTTTATTAAATTGGCTTCTTATGAAGGGCTCAAGTCTACCGAAGATATCCATAGACTTATTGGGTTAACCCAAGATTTATCTGGCAGAACGGTAGTGATTTTAGAAGACATTATCGATTCAGGAAAGACTTTGGAAGAGGTGTACCGCATTTTTAAAAATGAAAAGGTCGCCGATCTCAAGATTGTTACTTTGTTTTTCAAGCCCGAAGCGTACAAAAGAGATTTCAAATTACACTATGTGGGTATGGAAATCCCAATAAAATTTATCGTTGGCTACGGTTTGGACTACGACGGATTGGGACGCGACCTGCCCGAAATATATCAACTTAAAACAACACAACACATGACCAATCTAGTGCTATTTGGCCCTCCTGGCGCAGGTAAGGGGACACAAGCTAACTTTTTAAAGGAAAAATACAACCTTGTTCATATTTCAACGGGTGATGTATTTCGGTTCAATATAAAAAATGAGACCGCTTTAGGCATGTTGGCCAAATCGTTTATGGATAAAGGCGAACTCGTGCCAGATCAAGTGACGATTGATATGTTGAGCGCTGAGGTAGAGAAAAATACGGGCGCCCAAGGGTTTATTTTTGATGGTTTTCCAAGAACCGATGCCCAAGCGAAAGCTCTCGATCAATTAATGGACGAAAAAGATTCTCAAATCAACGCCATGATTGCCTTAGAGGTTGATGATGAAGTTTTGGTACAACGTCTTTTGGAACGTGGTAAAACGAGTGGAAGAAAGGATGATGCCGATGAAACCATTATAAGAAACCGCATTACGGAGTATTACAAAAAAACTGCGGTTCTTAAAGGCTATTACGCTGCTCAAGATAAATATTACGGGGTCGATGGCGAAGGCGTTATCGATGAGATTACCCAACGATTGAGTGCAGTGATCAATAAACTTTAAAAGCCAAGGGGTTTAAAAATTGAACCCTAAAAGATTATAATTAAATAACAATTTCGATTGCTCGGAAGATAGCTATGACAGAAGGAAATTTCGTTGATTACGTTAAAATGCACGTTTCCTCAGGAAAGGGAGGCCAAGGGTCGTCACACTTGCATCGCGAGAAATTTATAGAAAAAGGTGGCCCAGATGGAGGTGATGGCGGTCGAGGCGGTCACGTTATCCTTCGTGGCAATTCCAACCTTTGGACGCTACTGCACTTAAAATTCAAACGTCACGCTAGAGCGGGTCATGGTAGTCATGGTAGCAAAAGTAGAAGTACGGGTGCCGATGGTGAAGATGTGTATTTAGATGTGCCTTTGGGTACCGTTGTTAAAGATACCGAAACTGAAGAGGTGCTCTTTGAGATTACCGAGGATCACGAAGAAAAAATCGTTGCCCAAGGCGGGCGAGGTGGTTTGGGAAACTGGCATTTCAAAAGTTCTACCAATCAAACCCCACGTTATGCGCAACCTGGCGAGCCTTTAAACGAAAGTGATATTACCTTGGAGCTTAAGGTTTTGGCAGATGTTGGCTTGGTAGGCTTCCCAAATGCTGGGAAATCAACCCTGCTCTCCGTAATTACCTCCGCCAAACCCAAAATTGCCGATTACGAGTTTACCACCCTAAAACCCAATTTGGGCATTGTGGAATACCGCGATTTCCAAACCTTCGTCATGGCCGATATCCCTGGCATTATTGAAGGTGCTGCCGAAGGTAAGGGCCTCGGGCATTATTTTCTGCGTCACATTGAGCGCAACTCTATTTTATTGTTTTTAATTCCTGCCGATGCTAAGGACATTCGCGAACAATACAATATTTTGTTGGATGAGTTGAAACGCTACAATCCAGAAATGCTCGACAAGGAACGCATGATCGCCATCTCCAAAAGCGATATGCTGGACGATGAGCTTCAGGCAGAACTTAAAGAGGAATTGGACAAAACGCTTCCCATAAATTATATGTTTATTTCTTCCATAGCACAAAAAGGGATTGTAGAATTAAAAGATCGCCTTTGGAAAATGTTGAATGATTAGCATTGGGGCGTTACCTCGCCCAGGCGAGGTCAGGCTCTCGGTAGTCGCTCTCTGCGAGGAGCTCCAACAATACCTCCATCCTTAACGCCACATAAGAATGGCGTTTCATTAAAGATTTTTAATATATTGCCTTAAAAAGCAATTGGTATGAAAAATCTTTACGTGATCTTCCTTTTAATAACCTGTTATGGGTTTTCACAATGTAACACATCGCCCATTACACTTGGCTCACAGGCTGAAGTTGATGCTTTTGGCGTCAACTACCCCAACTGTACTGCCTTTGGAAATTTGAATATTTCCGGTGGCGATATTACAGATTTAACACCCTTATCTCAAATAGTTTCTGTTTCGGGCTTGGTTATAACCAATACTGGTCTAAACTCTCTGGCAGGGTTAGAAAGCCTTTCTGTTCTCTCTGGTCAAATTTTTATGGAAATTTCAAACAATTCCAATTTAACTTCAATTAGCGCTTTATCCAATGTAACTGATAGTGCGGGTCTCGATACCATCCAAATCTCAGATAACCCGCTTTTGCAGTCTCTCGAAGGGCTGGAATGGGTAATAAATCCGCTTGATCTGTTCATTTTCAATAATGATAGCTTACTAAATTTAATGGGTTTAAGTGCCACGGAAACCTTAGAGACCTTGATTGTGAGAGGTAATAGCAGCTTACAGGATTTTACGGGTTTAAATTCAAATACAATCCTCAATTCCGCTTTAATAATTGACGATAATGATAATCTGGAGCATCTTGCTGGGCTTGAGGATACGGTAATAGGATACAGTCTCGAAATTCTTAATAACGACAATTTAATGAGCTTGGCGGGTTTAGGCGCTATCAATGAAACATTTAATTATCTGGTACTAGATAATAATCTTAATTTAAGTGATATTTCTCAAATTAATTTAACTTCAATCAACATTATAGATTTCTTCGAAATGGATATTGTCGATAATCCAATTCTATCAAATTGTAACACCGATTTTATCTGTAATTTTCTAGCTGAAAATTACAATCCCAATGAGGATTACTTATATATCACAATCGAAAATAATGGCGAAGCCTGCAGTGCTCTTAACGACGTTTTGTTCAATTGTGGTACGGTGCCTTTCAATGACGATTGTGAAAACGCATTTCCGATAGCGCTTGGCGAATCGATTCTGGCCTACAATTTAAATAGTGCCAACTCAGCCAATGTGCCAAGTTGTAATAATGAAGGCGAAATTCTTGACGTTTGGTTTACGTTTAATGTAGAGTCTAACGAAGTTGCTTTGCAAATTGATGAGGGATTTAGTTTTCAATTGTGGGAAGGCGATTGTGCTAATCTTACACAAGTTCCAAACACCTGTGGCACCGATCTTATTCCAGATGTAGAAATCAACTCAAATACTGATTATTATGTGCAGGTTTGGTCTGTCAATGCAGAAGGTGGACGAAGCGCACCTGGGCAATTTAACTTCACGCTGGGTTATCCAACACTTTCCGTGCATGAAGAGGTTTTTAAAGGGTTTTCTATAGCTCCTAATCCAGTGAGCACCTACTTAACCCTAACAGCAACTCAACCTTTAAATACTGTTAGTGTTTATAATACCTTGGGACAAAAAGTTATGGCAATTACGCCACAAGAGAGCCAAAGTAAATTGGATTTTAATACGCTTGAAAATGGCTTGTATTTTATAACTGTAACTATTGGTAACCTGATGCGAACCTTTAAGATTATTAAGAAATAGATTTGTTAAACCTCATAATGAATTTAGTTTTTAAGGGTTTTAAGATGGCATAATTTTTCAGTATCTTTAAAATAAAATGCCATGAAATATCTACCGCTCATTTTAGTCCTTTTTATTGTAGCTGCTTGTTCGCCAGTGCGCGTGAGTTACGATTATGAAAAAGGTCGCGATTTTACCCAATATAAAACCTATAATTATTACAAAAATATTAAAACCGGATTAAGCGAGTTGGACAACAAGCGCTTGTTCGGTGTCATGGATTCTACCTTACTAAGCAGAGGGTTTTCAAAAAGTGAAACCCCAGATTTCTTTATAGACATTTCAAGTAGTTCTTTTCGCGAATCGAGCAGAAATACCGTCGGCGTGGGTATGGGCGGTGGAGGCGGTAATGTTGGTGGAGGCATTTCCGTGGGCATTCCCATAGGTCAAAATAAGCTTAACCGAGAAATTGTTGTCGATTTTGTTGATGAAAACAAAAACGGACTCTTTTGGCAGGCAGTAACGGAATCGAGTTACAATCCAAACGCCTCTCCCCGCAAACGCGAGGCAAAATTTCAAGCGATTGTTATAAAGGTCTTGGATGGTTTTCCGCCCAAACCTGAATGAATTGCGAACATTAAATTATAAGTATTGGATTTTGACTTGCCACGCCACTTTAACTTCGCGCTTAACTTTATCATTTTCCTAACATTTTAAACTGAAGCATTGCTGCTCGGTTTTGTAACTTTGGTTAAAACCAAAACAAAACATATGGAATCAATAAAAAATAAAGTTGCCTTGGTAACCGGAGGTACAAAAGGGATCGGTTATGGCGTAGCAGAAGCCTTATTACTTCAAGGTTTAAAAGTGGTCATTACGAGTAGAGATGAAGATGCTGCTCAAAAAGTAGCCCAAGAATTAGGAAAGAAAACAAATGCGCCAGATCACGTTTTAGGCGTAAAGGCTGATGTGAGAAAACTTGAAAGTCAGCAAGAGGCGGTGGAACAAACGGTCGATAAATTCGGGAAATTAGATATTGTGATTGCCAATGCAGGAGTTGGGAAATTTGCAAGTATTGAAGACTTAAGTCCTGAAGATTGGAGCGATGTGATTGATACCAATCTCACGGGCGTTTTCAATTCAATAAAAGCCAGTGTAGACCAATTGAAGAAAAACAAAGGGTATTACATCACCATTTCCAGTTTGGCAGGCGCTAATTTCTTTGCAGGCGGTTCGGCTTACAATGCCAGTAAGTTTGGGGTCACAGGCTTCACACAAGCAGTGATGTTGGATTTACGCCAAGATGGGGTAAAAGTGAGTACAATTATGCCAGGTTCCGTATCGACCCATTTTAATGATAACGAGCCAAGCGAAAAAGGGAATTGGAAAATTCAGAAAGAGGATATTGGTGAATTGGTGGTTGACTTATTAAAAATGAACCCAAGAACCTTACCGAGTAAAATCGAGGTTCGCCCATCCATGCCACCAAGTAAATAGTACTTTATCATTTTTATTGTTCAAGAAAATTTAGAACCTAAAAGCACCTGATAATTGGTGTCAAGATTCAGCACAAGATACCATAGACCTTTCGCTCTCGATACTTCGGGGCTGAAAGGTCTTTTTATTTTAGATTTCAATAAAAAATAATATCTTGCTCACAAAATTAAAATGCTGCAAACCATGAAGAAGCTATCCCTATTCGTCCTTTTGCTCTTAATTTCTGCGCCAATTTTTGCCCAATACCGAATTGATGTTCCCAAAGGCTATTCTCGAGATATTGGCCAAATGGTTTCTATGTTAGATAACTTAAAGGAACGCGTTGAAGGTTTAGTGAAGGGCTTGGATGAACAGGATACCGATTTTTTGTTAGATGAAAATGCCAACCGCATTGGTGCCCTCATTTATCATCTCGCAGCTACCGAGGCGTACTATCAAGTCTTCACTTTCGAAAAGCGTGAATTCAATAAAGAAGAGAAAGAAAAGTGGGAAACAGCTCTCAACCTAGGAGATAAAGCAAGAACAGAACTACAAGGGCAGCCTATTTCCTTTTATCTAAAATTATACGATGAGGTTCGTGCCAAGACCAAAGAATTGTTAAAGACCAAAGATGACAAATGGTTCGAAAAAACACAACAGGGGATGAGTAACCATTGGGCTTGGTTTCACGTCATGGAACATCAAGCCAATCACATGGGGCAATTGGCGCTCATTACCAAACGGATTGGTCATCACTAGTCCTTCAATTTGTTGAAATCGAAAGTTACCGTTGGAGTTGGTTTTTGCAAGATCAAAAAAAAGTATACTTACATTCCAACCTCTATACGAATGCCCTCGCTATGACTACTAAATTCCGGGGCATACATACTTTGAATCGTGGTAATGCCATTGCTCATGTTGCCCGCATTGTTGACTCTCAAATCGTATTCAAACACATAAACACCTTTGGGTAAGTAGTCGAAAAAGAAATTGGTAGAGGCATCTCTGGTACTTTCATAATAGCCCAGCCCATCTTGGTATTTGTATTGCGACAACACGTTAATGGGCTCTAATCCCGCAGCACGCATGTCTTTCATGTGGATGAATTCCATAGCGCGATCGCTTCGCAGTTCGATGCGAACACGCACCAAGTCGCCCACTTTTAATTGGGTTTCTGAAGTTAGTTCTGAAATTTCCTCGCCCGTATCCGTATTGATTTTTTTGAACAGTCGTTTCTTCAAGCTCAAAGGGGTTTCCGCGGAGGAGATCTTGTCTAAATCCTCAAAATATTGCCAATAGACACCGCCAAATCCCGGACCTTTAGATTTGTTATAGATTTCTATTTGAGCTTTCGAGCTGTTAATCTCATTTTTTGCATAGCTCTTGACGTAATAGCCATTAGAAACTGTTTCAGAATTTTCAACTTGATTTCCAATCGTAATTGTAGATTTTTTATCAGTGGCAACCCAAGAGTTACCATGCTGCATTAAAGCATAAATGGCTTCTGTGGTGGCTTTTGTAGTTTTCCAATTATTGGTTTGTTTGTTGTTGAGCAGCCAAAGCTTCATGTCGTCAATACGGTTGGGGTTATTCTCAATTTCAGCAAATGCTTCGATGAGCAGGGCTTGGGTTTCAATGGGTGCTTGGTCCCAATATGCGCTTGGGGTATTTTCCTTCCAGTACGTTCCAAAAGTTTCATCTGTGATGCTCGATTGCTCCAGCGATTTTAAAATTTGCTGGGCAACTGTATTCTTATTGAAACGCTGCATGACCAAGGCAATCATGGCTTTTTGGTAGAGGTTTTTAGTAACCCAGTCGTTCGCTAGTAAGGTTAAGGTTTTATCTATTATGTTTGTGTTTTTTGGCTGCAGTTCGTGCTTTTCCATAAAAAAACTACGACTGTATAGGTAATGAATTAATAATTTTGAATCCATCTTATCAATGGCTTTTGAATGAGACCCGTAATAATTATCTAAAAACTGAATGGCTTTTTCAACAATGTTGTCCAAAGCACTTTCATTTTGCGCGGTTACCCCAAGCTTTAATAAATGGCCATACGTTGCCACGATATGTTGGGTAATAAATAGGTTTGGATTGCCTTGATTGCTAAACCAAGAGAAGCCTCCGGAAGTTAATTGCAAGGCCTTAAGTCTTATAATAAGGTTTTGCTCTTGGGTATTCAGTTGTTCTTTATCGAATAGTAAGGCTATATTTTTCTGATCATCGCTATCTAAAGCTTCAGCAAATGGGGTTGGCTCACTCGAAGATGTTGAGTTAGTCTCATTGGTACGCTTGGTGTTAAGAGAATTCACATAAGTGTTTATGTCTAAATTGGTTTCTAAAAGATGTTGACCCAAGGCATTGGCATAGTATTTAGAAAACAGCTGCTCGGCGCAGTCATAAGGATAATCCATTAAATAGGGGAGTGACTGGAATGCCAACCAGATTGGGTTTGACGTATAGGTTACCGTTAGATTTTTATGTTCTAAGGTTGCAGATTCAGTTTGTGCTAGCTTTTTGAACTCAGCCACTTTTTTTGAAGCTCCTTTCACAAACAAGGGTAACGTTTCTGTGACCAGGATTTTCTTTTTTAAGACATTCAACATACCTTCTTCACCATCTGAAAATCCATTTGCAGACGCAATGATTTTATATCTAACCCTCTCCACTTCCTTAGGTATGGTAACACTCCAACTTATGTTTTTTGAAGCATGGCTCTCTAGTTGAAAGGACTTAAAGGACTGAGCTGCAAATTCTTTATTCGTGTCGGCGTCAAACAATTGTAAATAAGCTTTGCCTGTCATAGGTGCCGATGATAGATTACTTACTTTGGTTGAAAGCGTAATGAGATCGCCTTCTCTTAAGAATCGAGGGAGATTTGGAACCACAACCAACTCTTTTTTGGTTAAGGCATCGAGTTTAAGATAGCCATATTTTAGGTTTTTTGAATGGGCCAAGAGTTGAAATTTCCATTGAGTTAGTGCTTGAGGGCCATTGAAGCGTACTTCGATAAGGCCATCTTTGTTAGTTAAAAGGTTAGGATAGAAAAATGCAGTTTCCTTAAGATTTTTTCGCGTTTCAATGGTAGTAATCTCTTCTGCTGTGATGGCAACGATTTTCTTTCCTTCAGAAGTTTCAACAGTGGTAGTGCCAAATTTTGTAGTGATCACGATTACCCCATTTGCAGCGTTACTTCCGTATAATGCAGTAGCATGCGCCCCTCTTAAAAAGGTTGAGCTTGCGATACTTTGAGGGCTCAAACTGGTAAATGCATCATCGCCCACAATAACGCCATCCACTACAATTAACGCCTGATTATTGCTGTTAATAGCGTTATAACCTCTTAAAATAATTTGAGTTTGGCTGGAGGCATTATTGACCTCTAATCCTTTAGAAGCGCCAGATAATTTTCGACTGAGATCTTTGGTGAAGTCGTTGACAGAGGTATAGCTTACCCTATTGCCTGCATAAAATTCTCGAGCGATGCCAAAAGCAGTTACCACAACTTCATCCAAGCTGTTGTCCAGTTCCATGGCCATGTTTATAAAAGGAGAATTGGTATAGGTGACTTGGTCAGTGCTATAGCCAACATATCTAAACTCCAAGGTTTCCCCGGGATTGACCATGAGAGAATAAAAGCCATCAAAATCTGTGGAGACGCCTCGTTTGGTTCCTGAAATTAGTACTGTAGCACCTGGAAGTGGTATACCATTCTCATCGGTAACGATCCCTGAGACGTTACCCAAAAGCGCCAATCTGGTTTTTGATTTTTTCATTAGGTTTTGAAGATAGGTATTGTTGCTGTATTTGGAATTTGTAAAACTCCATCCAAAATAATTCAGATTCAAATAGGATTTAGTGGCACTTTTGTAATTGGTGAACATGAAATTGGAACTTGCAAAACTTCGAAGATCATCCACAGCATCTGTACCTGGGAATGAAAAATAGTGGTCATACTCAAAATCGGGATCCCAGTCTAAATGCTTTGGGTTGTAATAGTGCTGCTCATTCTTAAAAAAATCATCTAAGGAGGCGTCGTACATAGAAGCCAATACTTCCACATTTTCGTCAAGACTTTTGATGTTAAATTGCCATGTTTCCTGTTGATCTGGGATAAGCTTATTGCGATAAGACCGAGTTTCAATTTCGAATTGGTCTTCCCTTGGACTTAGTAACACATTAAATTCATTAGCGTAAAACACATTGTATTTAGTGCCACTCAAAGAGATATTGATTTTTCCGCTTTTGATTCCTGTAATGGGAATAGTGGCCAAAGTATCGTTAAGCGTATTAAAATGGCCTCTAAAAATCTCTTTCTCTTGATAAAAGGCTCTAACCGTTATATACACATTCTCAAAACTTGAGTTTAGATCGAGTTTTATAAACTCGTCTTCGGCATAATTATTATTCTGTAGGTTATAACCAAATAGCTTGTTGGGGTTAGCTCTATCGTCTTTTAAGTTTTTGTAACTAAACCTTCGCTCCAATTGAATGCGGTGTTGTTGAGCTTCAAAAGCTGAGACTTTTATTACATAGCGTCCAGTTTTCTTTATTTTGGAATTAATGGCAATGGATACAGAATCTTTTGTGCTAAAAGGACTAGAATAGATCAACTCGCCCCTCGAGTTTGGGTCTTCCTTGGAATAGTTATATTTTAAATAGGGAAAATAGAGTTTAAAGGTGTCTTTTTCTACGGTTTGATATTCTGAAGTTAACCGTTTAATACTGAAAATGGTTTCGGGCGCATCGGCTATTTTATATATGGAAACTTCTCCTTCGGAAGCGACCACCCCTGCATTAAGATTTTTGGATATCAGGAGCAGTGGATCTTTACTAGCAGAATCCAAATGATACGGAAACTTCATTTGAAAATCCATCAGGTAGCTGCCAATCTCTAATTCTTTTGTTGCCGACCGAGTTTCACCATTGGTATCGGTCACATCGGCTGTAACGGTATAGCGGTATTTAACTCTTTCTTTTGCAGTTTTGCTGTGTGATTGAAACGGAATTACAAAATCCCCCTCAAAATCAGTAATAGTGATGCCTTGGGCAATAGATTTGTTTTTACCGCCTTCTTGTCTAGATACGGTATAGTTCACCTTGGCTTTGGCAACGTTGGTGTCAAAAAAAGAGCTGGCTTTTCCTTTAATGAAAACTGAATCGGGTAATTTATAGTTCTCAGTCACGGGTTCAAAGCGCACTTCAAATCTTGGGCGTTTGTAGTCTTCGACGTGAAAAGAGACTTCGTTATATTCAAAATCTTCGATCTCGTCCCAAAATGGATGTTGCTCTTCCTCATAATCAAAATCCTCATCCATTTCTATGCTAAATTCTCCAGTGAGTATATTTTTTGGTAAGGTATAGCTCCCGTTTATAGAACCGAAGTCATTGGTTTTTAACCTAAATTCCTTTAAATCATTGCCATTGACGTCTGAAATTAGAATGGTACAATACTCGTTTGGTACCACACTGCGTTCACCGTTTTTTGTTTGATAAAGATAGCCCTTGAAATGCAAGGTCTGTCCAGGACGATAGATGTTCCGATCGAGAAGGAGTTTCGAATAGACATTCCATGATTGGTCACTGCTATACTTATAATTGTTCAAATCAAAATTTTCGATTTTCAAACTGTCTTCATCTTTAATAATCCATCCCTGTAAGTGTAGTTGACTTTTTTGTGTAAGCTTTTCAGTGGCCATACCGTTTTGATCGGTAATTTTCCTAATGTGGTATCTGTAATCTTTAGAAAAAATCTCAATCTGGGCATTCCTAATTGCTGCACCAGTTTCCCTATCGGTCACATGAAATTCATGTTCGGTATTGGTTTTGGTGTAGTCCATTGAGAGATTGGACTTGTAGGCAGTTTGGTAGGAATAATCTTCTTTCGAAAGTGGAGCTTTCGTTTTTGAAGCCAAGATCAAATAATGCCCAGTCGCTAGTTTCGGGATTAAGATCTCTGCGGAATGTTGATGGTAATCCATGGGATCGATAAGAGCATATCTTTTTTCAAGTAGTGGCTTTTTTTGGGTAAAGAGTGCCATTGTAATGCTATCCCGTTCTGCAGTGTTCATATTGCTAACAAGTCCAGCATTGTGCTTTTTGAATAGGTCGGCTGGCACCTTGAAAATTGAAACCAGTACTGAGTCTATGTTAGAGTAGCTCACTCGAGCCAAACTAGGCTTTGAGGCAGCTGTGATGGTGGCGGTTTCAAATCTAAGGAATTTGGTTTCTAAATTATTTAAAATACGTCTACAATTAATTGCGCCATCGGCGTTTGGAAATTTGGCTATCACTTCTTTACATAGAGTATGGGCCTTAATTCGATTTGTAGCTACACCATTTTCGTTTTTATGGGCAATTGTGGCGCGATTGTGAATGTAAAAATCGGCTAAAGCAAAAGAAAGTTGTGATGAGGCTTTATTATTGGCATAAGCAGCAATTGTTGTTTCGAGCGTTTCAAAAAAGGCGAGATAATCTTTTTTTTCCAATACGCGATTGTGGGCCTTGCGATAATTCAAGAATTTCAGTCTATGGATGTAGGCATCAAATAAAGCATCATAGGACTGCTCTTGTAAATGAAAAGTTTCTAAATGTTGATATAATTCAAGGACCTTTTGTGTGGAATAATCAGAAACTGAGTTTAAATTTAATTGAATGAAGGTACGGGAAGGGAGGTAAAAGTCGGAATAGTCATCACTGGTTTCCGAAAAATAGGCGTCAAACCGAAGGTTTTGATAATAGCTGATGGCACTGTGCACAATAAAATCGTATAAGGTGGGTCTGTATTTTAAGGTGTTGGCATTCCCTTCTAAAATGCTTAGATACTCCTCGAGTTCTATATGCTGTAACAAGTGCTTGCTTTGGAGCGCATGGTTAAAATGGAGTTCGATTTCCTTTTGAACTTGATCGATGCTCCAAAGAAAAAGGTTTTCATCCTTCGCTGTTATTCCGGTCCTTTTTTGTAGCTTATAACGATTGCTTTTTAAATAAGCCCACAGATAATTGGCGTAAATAGTTTCTAGAATGGCATTTGTAGGAAATTGAGCTTCGAGAATTTCTTTTCGAATCTCCGCAATAAAAAGGGCGTGGTTGTCCTGTACAAGTGTGTTATTGAACTTGGTCTTGTAGATAAAGCTTTTTATAATGTCTTTGCTTTGTCCGCGTTTTTTGGCTTTTATAAAAATTTTGTTGACTAGTATATTCGCATCTTCAACCTCACCTTTTAGTTCTAAGGCTTCCACTTTTAACCATTCTTTTTTATAATTTTGACCAATTGTACTTGGCATAATGCCTATAGAAAAAATAATAAAGAGAATAGTGATTTTCATGATGGTTAATTTTATATCATAAAAGGATTAAAAATTAGGGTGATGCGTAAGCCAAAATTAGTTATCCTCTCTTTTTGATGCGTAAAACTGTCGTTTGGATTAGTTTACCTTGATGCGCACCCCTTCGCTATGACTGCTAAATTCTGGGGCATACATACTTTGAATCGTGGTAATGCCATTGCTCATGTTGCCCGCATTGTTGACTCTCAAATCGTATTCAAACACATAAACACCTTTGGGTAAGTAGTCGAAAAAGAAATTGGTAGAGGCATCTCTGGTACTTTCATAATAGCCCAGCCCATCTTGGTATTTGTATTGCGACAACACGTTAATGGGTTCTAATCCCGCAGCACGCATGTCTTTCATGTGGATGAATTCCATAGCGCGATCGCTTCGCAGTTCGATGCGAACACGTACCAAATCGCCCACTTTTAATTGGGTTTCTGAAGTTAGTTCTGAAATTTCCTCGCCCGTATCCGTATTGATTTTTTTGAAGAGTCGTTTCTTCAAGCTCAAAGGGGTTTCCGCGGAGGAGATCTTGTCTAAATCCTCAAAATATTGCCAGTAAAGTGCGCCCCAGGCAATGCCATCTCCTTTTTTGGTGAGTGTAACTGTTGCCATTTGTGGCTCAATTTCCGAAGCAGACCAAGTAGTTTTGTAATAGCCCGTGCCAGCTTCTACCTTGACATCGTCAAGTGTTGCCGGTTCAATTGGTTTTCCACCAATCACCACCGCGACCATCTCGCTAACGCTCAACCAATCACCACCTTTAAGCAGCAAGGCATAAACTGCCTCGGTAGTGGCTTTGGTGGTTTGCCACTGATTGGTTTGCTTGTTTTTAAGCAACCAAACCTTTAAATTGTCTATCGTTTTTTTGTCGTTTTCAATCTCGGAAAAGGCTTCAATCATTAAAGCTTGGGTTTCAATGGGCGCTTGATGCCAATACCAAGAACTGGTATTGGACTTCCAATACATGCCCAATTCATCCGTAGTGATGCTGTTCTCTTTCAGTGAGGTCAAAATCTTTTTGGCGGTGTCGTCATCAGCCATTCGTTGCATGGTCAATGCCATAAGTCCCTTAGCATAGAGGGAGCGCGATAGCCAGTACTTTTGGATTTGCGTTTGATAATAGGCTATAAGCTCACGCACTTCTTTCGATTTCTTTTGCTTCGGAAAAAAGCTGCGCATATATAAGTAGTGTAATTGGGTGTAGCTCAAATGGTCTTTGCTCAAATCCACCTCCTTATTATATTTTCTAATATCTTTATATTCTTGAACAAATTCTGCATCCAAATAGGCGATGGCATTGCCTATCATTTGCGCATCTTCTGGGTTGTCTTCTGTATTTAGCGTCACACCTAATTTATCCAAATGCCCAAAACCAGTGAGGATGTGTTGGGTGATAAATCGATTCGATGGACCGCCGTTAAACCAAGCCCAAGCTCCATTGTTCATTTGGTTGCCTTGTAATTTCCGTTTAGCGGAAGCCAACTCACTGTTCATTTTGTTCATATCAAACAACAAGGCGATGCGTTTTTTCTGTTCGGCTTCATTTTGTGCATCCCGTAGCCATGGCGTTTCTTGGATGAGAATGTTTTTCAATTCCTCGTTTTTTTCTAAGTTGGAAACTAACGCGTCGCTGTTTCTCCACTGCTTAAAGACCTCTTGAATTCTCGGATTGCTGTTTGCAATATGACTCGCCAAAGCATTGGCATAATACCTGCTGAAGGTTTGCTCGTTGCATTCATAAGGATACTCCATTAAATACGGTAAGGCCTGAACCGCGTACCAAGCGGGATTGGAAGTCATTTCTAAAGTGAGCTGGTGGTTTTTTAGGGTGCTGGAACTGTTATTTTTGAGTTTCTCTAAAGTGAAGGTACGCGTTTCATTAGAGCGAATCCACATGGGGAGTGTCTCGGTCACCAACATACGATTGCTCAATACGGGCATGGCATTTTGCTCGCCATCACTAAAATCGCCAGCTTTGGCGAGAATTTTATATTGCACAGCGTCCACATCATCTGGAATATGTAGGTTCCAGGACACTTGGGTGTTGCCTTTGGCGTCTACGTTGAAACTTGCAGTCTGCTGCTGTTGCACTAATTTTATAGTAATATCTTGACCTGAAACTGCATCGGTTAAAATGAGTTTGGCTTCACCAGACAATGCTGTTGCGGTTAAATTTGCAATTTTGCTGCTAATGGTGATATCATCCCCTTGTCTTAAAAAGCGCGGTGCATTTGGAATGACCATCAGTTCTTTTTGTGTCAGCGTTTCCATGCTGCTCACAGAGCTTTCCAGGGTTTTGGTGTGTGCCAATAATTGCAATTTCCATTGGGTTAAGGCTTCGGGCGTGGTAAAGCTAAAACTCACATTGCCCTCCGCATCGGTTTGCAACTGCGGAAAGAAAAACGCGGTTTCTTGAAGGTTTTTTCGGATTTGGATGTTATCGAAATTTTCTTGAGCTTCTTTCTTCTTTGTGTTTTCTGCATTAATATACCCACCGTTTTGCTCTGTTTTAGAATAATAAACTAAAGCTTTTTCATTCTCAGGTACCATCATGGCTACTTCTTCCAACTCAGCATCATCTTGCACTTTCATATTTTGAACGTTTTGGGTTGAATACCTCGACAAATTATTACGATAGTTATTACCAAAATAAAATCCAAACCAATCGAGCTGGTCATAGTTTTGAGGTGGGTACTGTGGAGAATTTCGGTTTTCGTTATAAACCCGAAAAGATTCTAGACCAAAACTTTGGCTGGCGTTGAGTTCGAAATTGGAGTAATACCTTGGTTGGTAAAGGGGTTCGAAACTCCAGTCGTTGGCTTTAAACTGATCTAAAGAGGCATCGTACATGCTGGCCAATAATTCCGCAGAAACTTTATCACCTTTGGGGCCTTTAATTTTAAAACTCCAGGTTTCATCGGTTCCTGGTTGTAGCTTGTCTCTAAAAGTAACCGTTTCAATCTCCAAGTCGGTTTTAGGATAAGGCACATCGATGTTCATCTTGGCGCCAACAAAACTATTGTAGGCTGCCCAACTATAGGAAATGGTAAAACCACCCACATCGTTTTTGGTTACCGGGATGGCAATGGTTTTTTTGTCATCACTCAAAGGCACGATAAAGGTTTTATAAAGTTTTTGATCTTTTTCTACTTGCACGGTTACTGTAAGAGCCTTGCTTGCGGAACCGAGCGTTAGCTCAACATTCTCACCTGCTTTGTAGCTGTCTTGATTCGTTTTGATCGTGAATAATTGGTGATCTGCCACGGTTTTGTCAGCATCGCTAAAAAGGTTGGTTCTGGCTTCCGCCTTTACCAACTGTCCAAATTGATCTTTACTCTGTAACTCGATAAGATATAGACCAGAATTCCAATCGTTAATGTTTCCGAGGTCTATCTCTTTAGAATTGGCGGTGTTGAAGGTGGTTTTAAATACTAATTTTCCTTTGGCCCAATGGGCAGGATTTGCCTCGTCTTGATAGGCCTCATGCGGAAATTTATTTTTAAATTCTTCCGAAGGGATCATTTGGTAATCTGGTGCCATCCAACCTCTTTGTCGCAAAACGCGATCTGGTGCTTCGAGTTTAAAGATGTTGATATGGCCTTCCGCAGCAACAAATTCACCATTCAAGTTTTTGGTATCGATCTTGAGTTTATGATTTTTTTTGTCTTTGTCCAATTGCGCCTCTACGTCAATCGTAGCAGTTAGAGCGTGGTAACCCACATTCACAATGGTTGTGACACTGCGGGTTTCTCCATTGAGATCGGTAACATCGGCAGTGATTTCATAATTGAAAATTGGTAAATTTTCCTTATCCACACTTGCATCGGGTTGCGCTTTGAACTGAATCACAAACTCCCCTTTGGCATTGGTGATGGTTTCGCCATGGGTGATTTCTTGTGGTTCGCTGTTAAAATAGGGTCTGTAATAATAATACCAAGGTGGGTATTGCACTTTTCTAATAACCCGAAAGACCACCTTGGCATCTGTAATGTTGCTCCCGGCATAGGCGAGAGCGTTTCCGGTAATAGTGATGCTATCGTTAACTTTAAACGTTTCGGTGATGGGTTTAAAGCTGGCCTCAAATTTTGGACGTTTGTATTCTTCTACTGAAAAATTACTATAGCCATAGGCACCACAGAACATATCCATGGTAAAGTTTCCCGTCAAACCGGACGCTGGTAAAATAAACTCACCATGAACCGAGCCATAGGCGTTGGTTTTGAGGATGAGTTCCTTAAGGACTTCGCCATTAACATTCTTGAGCCTTACTTTTGCTGCCTGATTTGCAAAAACACTGGTTTGTCCTGCAACACGTTGGGTGGCAATACCTTTAAAGTAAACCGTTTGTCCTGGTCTATAAATACTGCGATCGGTAAATAAAAACGGACTGTAAGTTGTTTCGTTTTTGGTATCGGTGTCGCGATAGGTGTTTGCATAAAATCCATCAAAAAAACCAGTTTGGTTGACGCTGGATAGAGCGATGCTGAGATTGATATAACGATCTTGGGATTTGTTTAGTGCCACAAATCCTTCGGCATCCGTTTTTAATTGACGCTGGCTAAAATCACCATTGTAGCTACTTTGATAGCGCAGTTCCGCTGAAATATTTTTTTGGGGTGCACCCGTATTACGATTGATGATTTGAAACCTGATTTGAGAAGTGGTCGATTTGTCAATCACAGCAAAATCGGTGACCTGAAGCGTTTGCACTGCAAAAACACTCGTGTCACTTTTGGTTTTTGCTAAGACAATGTAATGTCCGTTTTCTAATTTTGGCACAACCACTTCCATACTGTGACCTTGGTAATCTTTTTCGTCCTTTAACGCAGATGTCCATTGGGTACTAGGGTTTCGATGCTCTAGAAATTTAAGTTTGTCTTCCGATCGATAGCTCTTGTTGAAATTGCTTATCTCGGTCACCCCAACCTTATATACACTAATATCCAAGCTGCTAATGTTGCTGTAGTTTACCAGGAATTTGGAAAAACGTTGAGAGGGGATCATTTTTTCGGTAGAGAGACTAAGCGTTCGCTTTAGAATAGCTTTTTGTAGCAGCTCACATTTTTTCGCACCAGCACTTTTTGGGTAGGCAGTCAAAACCTCAGTGCACAAGGCTAAAGCTTCTTTTAATTTCCAACGCTGCTCTGGGTTGGTTTTTGGCTCATAGTTTTGGCCTTCTAAATAATAGATGTTTGCAATTTCAAAATCATATAACGCAGCAACTTCTGCTTTTGCTGCATTCCATTTTTTGCTTTCTTCTTTTAAAGTAGCCAGTAAGATCCGGTCTTTGTCATTAAATATTGCTTGACTTTTTATAAAATTGAGACGCGCGATATCCACATCTACAAAAGCAGTAAGAGAAGCATCTGCTTGATGGAATTTTAGTAAATCCTGATAAATCTTAAGAGCTTGAAACTCTAAGGCGCTGGAGTCTTTCGAGCTAAGTTTTAATTGGCTAAAGGTGGCAGCGTCTTCAAGATAAACGGGCATGTCCATCTCAAATTTATAGGCGGGTTTGGTAATACTGTTTTCCGAAGTTGTGTAAAATGTGAGCGCATTTTGGCTTAAAAGATCGTACAATGTTGGTCTGTAGGTTTTGGAGCCTTTCTGCTCAATGACAATAGCTTCAAAATCTTCAATCGGGGTTTGCTGAAGAATTTTGGGGCTTTGCAGCGAGTGCTCAAAATGCAATTGAATCTCGTCAAATAGTGTCTGTAAATCCCAAGTTCGAAAATCTTCGGCATCCACTTTTAGTTCTGTTTGGGTACGATTGTAAAACTGGTAACGATTTTGCTGAAAATACTGCCAATACAAAGTGGCCAGCATATTTTCAAGCACATTTTTCACGGGGGCTTGCGAGGTGGCAATTTCAGTTTTAAAATTTTGAATAATTTTGAGTTGCGCATCTTCTTCCAAACTCAAGGCGTATTTGCTTTTAAAGAGCAGCACTTTAATTTGTTGGGGCGCGTTCTTTTCCTTTTTGGCTAAAGTGCCAATCTGTGTTACAATTTCCAATGCCGATTTTGGCAAACCTTCTGTTTCTTTCTGGCTAACCTGTTTCCATAGTTGGGTATATTTAGAGTTTTGGGCGTGGGAAAGGTTGGCAAAACAAATAATCATTAGCGTGCTTATAAGTATTTTGAGGTGTGTCATAGAATCAGTTTTCGTGTAAGCTAATTTTAAATTTCAGCCTTAAAAACAACAAATGAGTCATGCTGTCGTTTGGTTGAGTGAAGTTAATAAATTTAGGAGTAAACTTATATCTTTGAGGCTTCAATTCAATAATGATACCAAAACCCCTGTTATGGGTTTTTCCGTAATATAACCTATGAGATATCTACTGTTTTTACTGCTGTGCCTACCCACTTTTGTGTTGGGGCAGACCACTATGGACAAGGCGAAAAGTTATTTGGAGCATAAGCAGTATGCAGAGGCGGAGCAATTGCTCGCCACCTATGTGCAAACCCATAACAAAGATAAGCAGGGTTTGGAACTGTTGGGAGACGCTTATGGTTATCAAAAAAAATGGGAAGAAGCTTCAGTGCAATACAAAACGTTGTTGGATCTAGAGTTTGACAATGCCAATTTTCAATATAAATATGGCGGAGCCATGGGCATGAAAGCGCTCGAAATGAACAAGTTTTCAGCCCTGCTTATCATTGATGATGTGAAGGGGGCCTTTTTAAAAGCTGCGGAATTAGACCCAAACCATATCGAAACCCGTTGGGCTTTGGTGGAACTGTACATGCAGCTGCCCGGGATTGTTGGAGGCAGCAAGGCGAAGTCACTTAAGTACGCCAACGAACTTGAACTGCTATCCAAGGTAGATGGGTATTTGGCCAAAGGCTATATTTATGAATATGATAAAGAACCTGTTTTAGCTGAAAAGTTTTATAAATTGGCAATTAAGGAAGGCGGTTCCTTTAATTGCTACTCCAAATTGACCACATTATACGAGAATCAAAACCAGCCTGAAAAAGCGATTGTCAACATGGAGGCAGCTGTAAAAACCCACGAACGAAATGCCATGCATTATCAAATTGGTAAGGTTTGCGCCGAATATAATATCCAATTGGAGAAAGGGGAGAACTGTTTGTTGACATATATAAAAAACCACTCGGCCAAAGACGGTGTTCCAAAAGCATGGGCGTATTATCGTTTGGCGCAGATTGAGCGTTACAAAAAGGACAAGGTAAAAGCGCTGGAATATATTGATTTGGCCATTATTGAGTTGCCGAAGATCGCCCCTTTCAAAGAAGAGCGGGTGGAGATTTTGAGTTTGTAGCCTTGAGGTTTGAGGCGGTATTCTAAACACAATAACCTGTGTTAATTAGTGAAATTCATGTTGAAAAACTATATTTGAAATTCATAAATTACAATCCATGAACGTACATTTTATTGCCATTGGCGGTGCTGCCATGCACAATCTTGCCATCGCACTTCATCATAAGGGCTATCGGGTAACTGGTAGTGACGACGAGATTTTTGATCCGTCAAAATCTAGGTTGGAAGCTTTGGGTTTATTGCCTGATTCTTTTGGTTGGTTTCCCGAAAAAATTTCTGACAACTTAGACGCCATTGTTTTGGGCATGCACGCAAAAGCAGATAATCCCGAGTTGCTCAAGGCTCAGGAATTGGGCGTGAAGATTTACAGCTATCCTGAATTTCTTTACGAGCAATCCAAAAATAAAACCCGCGTGGTTATAGGTGGAAGTCATGGTAAAACAACCATAACCTCTATGATTCTTCACGTGTTGCATTATCACGATCGTGATGTGGATTATATGGTGGGTGCGCAGTTGGAGGGTTTTGAGGTCATGGTAAAGTTGACGGATGACAATGATTTTATAGTGTTGGAAGGTGATGAATACTTGAGTTCTCCAATTGACAGACGTCCAAAATTTCATTTGTACAAACCCAATATTGCCTTGTTGAGCGGAATTGCCTGGGACCATATCAATGTATTTCCTACTTATGAAAATTATGTGGAGCAATTTTCAATTTTTGTGGATAGCATTGTAAGTGGCGGAAGCATTAACTATAATGAAGAAGATGCGGAGGTAAAACGGGTTGTGGAAGCAAGTGCCAATACCATCAGGAAAATAGCCTATCGCACGCCCGAGTATCACATTGAAGACGGACAAACACTTCTCTCAACGCCTGAAGGTGATTTGCCGGTTGAAATTTTTGGCGCCCACAATCTCAACAACCTCGCTGGGGCGAAATGGATTTGTCAGCATATGGGCATTGACGAGGATGATTTTTATGAAGCCATTGCAAGTTTTAAGGGCGCCAGCAAACGTTTGGAGAAAATTGCTGAGACCAAAACAACTGTTGCCTATAAAGATTTTGCGCACTCGCCCAGTAAGGTGGAAGCTACAACCCAAGCGGTAAAAGCGCAGTACAGCGACCGACATGTGGTGGCTTGTTTGGAGTTGCACACCTATAGTAGTTTAAATGCTGAATTTTTAAGGGAATATAAAGGCGCGTTGGATGCAGCAGACACAGCGGTGGTTTTCTATTCACCCCATGCCTTGGAAATCAAAAAACTGGAAGCCATCTCCAAATCACAAATCGCAGAAGCTTTTGAACGAGAGGATCTCATCATTTATACCGACGCAGAAGCGTTTAAAGACTATTTATTCGCTCAGGATTTTAAAAACAAAGCCTTACTGCTCATGAGTTCGGGTAATTATGGGGGGTTGGATTTTGAGGCGTTAAGAACGTTTTTGAACTTGCAATAACGTGGTGGTTTTTACTAATGACTTTTATTAAAAAGTGGATCAATCTTCAATTTAAGGGCATTTTACCATTTAAGCAACTGTATTATTTCAATATCAAAAACTCACAGCGTCTGTTAATGGAGAATTCGGTTTCTGTACAATCGTCACCACAATTGACTAAAGGTTTGGTCTCGCCATAGCCTTTAGAGCGCAAGCGTTGGCGGGGGATGCCATTCTCGACTAAATATTCTAGCGTGGCTCTTGCACGTTTGTCAGACAGGTCCATGTTAAATTCAAAAGTGCTTCGAGAATCGGTATGGGCGCCCAATTGGATTTCCATACGCGGATATTTCTTCAATAACGTCACCAAAATGTCCAATGTTTTTGCAGCTTGTGGCTTGATGTCCCATTTTGCAAAATCGAAATAGATGTTCTCTAGTTCGATGTAGGTATTACCATCTTCACGATCGTTTACAATTTCTTCAGCATCATTATAGGATTCAATTTCCAGTTCGATATTAAACTCAATATTGCCTTTATCGTTGGTGTCAAAATACTTCAATTCCGGTATGTATTTTGGTCTAAAACCTTCCAATTGATAACTTTGGTTGGGTTTGGTGGCTAATCTATACCTGCCATCTTCGCCAACAGTAATTTCCTCTAATCTATTACCAACTTCATCAAATAGCGTCACGGTGGTATTGGGTAAGAGCGCTCCCGTACGTTTGTCGGTTACAAGGCCTTCCACAAAATAAATACGGTCTTTGGGAGTTCGCTTAAAGGTGTAAATATTGTCGCTGCCCTCACGGTTAGACGATATGTAACCCGTATTGAGGCTATCGACAACTACAAATGCAAAATCATCGGTTTCGCTATTAATGGTTTCACCAATATTGAGGGCTTCGAGATAGGAATTGTCTTCAAATTTGCTAGAAAAGATATCCAACCCACCGAGGCCTTGTTTTCCGTTAGAGGCAAAATACAAAGTGCTATCGGTTGCGATATACGGAAATTGCTCACGATGGTTGGTATTAATGGCAGCTCCAAGATTTATAGGCTCTCCAAAGCTTCCATTATCGAGAATGTCTACATAAAAAATGTCAAAAGACCCCATGCTGCTTGGCATATCACTCGAAAAGTAAAGTCGGTTTTCTTCGGAATTGAGCGCAGGGTGCATGGTGGAATAGCGCTCACTCGCAAAACTAACGCGTTCGACATTGATCCAGTCATCGTTCTCCAATTCAGCTTTAAAAATACTTACCACTGCAACCTGGTTAGAATCGATCTCGATCCGTTTGTTGTGGTTTCGAGAGAAATACATGGTTTTGCCATCTTTGGTGAAAATGGCGCTGCTTTCGTGCTGGTCTTTTGAGTTTATGGTTTTGGAAAATGTGGTAATATTGCGCAATTGGGGGTCGTCATCTTTGCTTACTTCGGCTTCATATAAATCCAAATAAGGTTTTTTATTCCAGTTGTATTCTGGGCTTTCCAAATTCTTGGTTGATGCAAATACAATTTTTTCGCCAAACAGCCCTACTCCAAAACTAGAAGAAAAACTTTGTTTGCTCAGCAATTTCAAGCTATAATTAAAGGGAGCAACTTGCTTGATTTTCCGTTTAAAATTTTCGGTGTGAATGGGGTGTTTTAAATAAATTACCGAAATTTGATCTGCAGTATAATAATCCCGGGCACTTTTAAGCACATCAAAATATTTGAAATAAAAATCTATGGAAAGACTATCCTCATCTCTAAGGTTATAAACTTGGGTGTATACGGTATTGGCTTTGTCAATTTCAGAATTAAAATAGTAACAATCGCCTAATTTTTCTAGATTCTCTCGGGTTTTAGGGAGCTGTTCAAAAATTTCAGCAGCATCAACATAAGCGCGGTTTGCGTATAAAAGGTTCGCTTTTTTTAAACTTTGTGAATAGCCGAAGTTTCCAATGGCAATTATGAGCAGAATTAATAGCGTGTTTAATGTTTTCATGAGCTGAACTTTAAAAAAAGCGGGGTGATTTGTCATAGCCCTTGGCAAGTCGGCTGATATCAAATAATAAAAAGACTTCGTGCGAGCCAGAATTAAAGCGCCCTAAATTTGAAAGGGTATAGTCATAAGCATAACCTATGCGTATCATTGGCGTTACCGAAAAATTGACCAAGCCACTCACCGAGTCGTCAATACGATACCCTGCGCCAAGTTCTACCGTATTGTTGATTAAAAGGTTGGCGCTAAGATCTACAGCAATAGGGGCGCCACCCACATATTTGGTCATAAACGCGGGTTTTAATTTGAGACGATCATTTAAGTTGAATACATAGCCCCCTGTTAAAAAGAGGTGGGTGTTTTCTGAACCTTCCGTAACGATACCACTATCATCCTTAAGATGTTTGGACTGTAGCAGATTTGGTGCAGAGAGGCCTACATAATACTTATCGGAAAAATAGTACACACCTGCCCCAATATTAGGGAAGGTCCTGCTAATGTTTTCAGCAAAAGCAGCATCTGGCAACGGATCAGAATAAACGAAGCCATTAAAATCGGTACTAAAAAATGTAGCACCCGCTTTTATTCCGAAGGAAATTTTAGCGATGTTACTCATAGGCAACACATAGGCAACATCAATATAGGCGTTGGTTTCCTTGACGACATCACCAATTTGATCGTGAATTATTGAAACACCACCTTCCAAGCGATCTGTAAGTTTTGAATGAGCAAAAAGCGTTCCTGTTGAAGGTCCACCAACCGAGCCTACCCATTGCGCTCTATAGAGCGTGCCTATGTTAATGAGCGATTCATCTGCAGTGGCGTAAGCAGGATTCAAAACACTCATATTATACATGTACTGCGTAAATTGAGGATCTTGTTGTGCATGTGCCTGCCAACCCATCAATAGGATGAGCGTTAGAATGCTATATGTTATATGTTTATGAATCATTATCATGTGTCGTGATTATCTGCTCAAATAAACGCGTCCTTGTTTGGGACCTCGTTCGCCATCGTTGAATTCTAAAATATAAAAGTAGACGCCTACAGGTAAGATGCTGTCGCCAGTTTTGGAAGTTCCGTCCCAACGCTGGGTGTTGCTATAGCCTTCATAAAGCAAATTTCCGTAACGGTTAAAAACAGTCAATTTGAAATTTGGGAATAAGGTTTCCAAATTAACGATATGAAAATCGTCATTGACACCATCACCATTAGGTGAAAAACCATCTGGAATAATGAGTTCGTCAATACAAGTTTCTAATGAAACAGTCACTTCCAATCTAACAGAACTTTCACAGCCATTTTCCGTAGCTAGGGTTGCGTAGTATATTTGGCCATCATTTACAAGGTCGGTGGTGCTGTAAAGTGTTCCGTCTTCTGGCAGATCATACCATAAGATAGTTCCTGCTTGAATAATGCCTGCTGTTAAATCGGCAATCGTAGGATTAGGAGTGTCTTCCAAACAAAAAGTGGAAGCACCCTCAATAAGTTGCGGTGTGGCTGGATCTTGAATATTTACTTCTATGGCGTCTATAAGTGAAACATCACCACTACAATTTTCTCCTGCAAAGAAAAATCCAGTAACCGTAACGGTGGTCAATCCGGGATTCTCAAAATTACTATCGGCAATAGTAAAGGTCGAGTTGCCTCCTTCAACAGTAATATTAACCACGTTGGAGGCGTTATTGGCACCCGTGAGTTGATAGACAATGGTGTAGTTGCCATCGGCCAATTGATTTGCACCAATTACAATAGCCACTGCACTGGAATTTAGACAAAGATTGAGATCGGTTGCGAGAATGGCACCCGTGATGTCCGGGCTGTCCTTAAGAATAACCACTACGGAAGCTTCATCGGTGAGAAAGCAGGAATTGGAGGTTACGGTATAAGTATAGGTGCCGGCAGTATCCACATTGGGGTCAAAAATGCCAGTTCCACTATTTAAAGCTGGTGACCATACCCCTCCAGTTCCTTCACCTTCAAGCGCTTCAAACAAATCGATTGGCACGCCATCCCGACACACATTTAAGGTAAGATCGTTACCGGCATTTGGTAAAGGTTTAAGCGTGACATTTACGTTGGCTGATACTTCAGAACAAGGCGCAGTACCTATAATGGTATAGGTGTATATACCTTCCGCATCAACAGCAGGATTAAAAACACCGGTGCCACTAGTTAATGTTGGGGACCAAATACCGCCTAATTCAGGAGTTCCGCCTAAACTATCAAAAAGATCTACGGAAGGTGCATTGCTACATAAATCAATGGCACCATCCAATCCTGCATCTGCAGCTTCGGTAATGCTTACGGTTACGCTTGCAGCATTATCAGGACATTCGCCTGAAGCAGATACAAAGGTATAAGTGTAGCTGCCCTCAGGGTCAATATTGGGATCAAAAACCCCTGTAGAACTCGCAAGTGTAGGGATCCAATTTCCCCCGGTCTCGGGGTTGCCACCAAGACTATCAAAAAGATCTACGGGAGCATTGCTACTACAGATTTGTAAAGTTCCGTCAAGACCAGCATCTGGTACTGTTTCTATGCTCACCGTTACTGTTGCAGTATCGTCTGGACAGGGTGAAATGCCTGTTATGATATAGGTGTAAGTGCCTTCCGCATCCAATACAGGGTCAAATAGGCCAGTACCACTATTCAAGGTGGGTGACCAAGTGCCTCCAGCTTGAGGTGTGCCCCCAAGACTGTCAAATAAATTTGTTGTGCCCAAATTGGTACATAAGGTAACGGAAGCATTTTCTCCAGCATCGCTTGCTTCGGAAATGGAAACGTTTACCGTTGCAGTATCGTCATTACAAAGTGCAGTTGGTGAAATTTGGGTATAGGTATAGATGCCTGCTAGGTCGACATTGGCATCAAAAATTCCCGTACCGCTATTTAAAACAGGGGACCATGTGCCCCCAGAATCTGGCGTGCCCCCTAGACTGTTAAATAAATTGACTGCTTCACTTTCGCTGCACAATTGAAGGCTGCCATTTTCTCCAGCATCTGGAACTATTTCGAGACTTACAGTCACTTGGGCTGAAGCATCGGGGCAGGAAGCAGTTCCGGTTTGGGTATAGGTATAGGTGCCTTCCAGATCAACACCGGGATCAAAAAGTCCCGTGCCACTAGCTAAAGCTGGTGACCAGGTGCCTCCATTTTGAGGCGTTCCATTTAGACTGTTGAATAAATTTACAGGCTCATCGTTGGTGCATAAGGTGATGGTGCCATCCAAGCCCGCATCCAAAAATGGAACGATGGTAACCGTAACATTTGCAGAGTCGTCTGTACAAGGTGCAGTTCCCAAAACGGTATAGGTATATGTGCCTTCCGCATCAATACTGGGGTCAAAAATACCGGTACCGCTACTTAGTGCCGGTGACCAAGTTCCTCCTGTTTCGGCAGCGTTACCTAGGCTCTCGAACAAATTAATGGTTTCGTTATCGCCACAAATTTCAACAGCACTGTCTTCACCTGCATTTGGTGCCATAACTACGGAAACTGTTACCGTGGCAGTGGCATTGGGACAGGGCTGGGTGCCCATTAAGGTATAAGTGTAAGTGCCTGCGGTATCTATGGAAGGATCAAAAATGCCTGAGGCACTGCTGAGTGTGGGAGTCCAAGTTCCTCCCATTTCTGGGGCGCCTCCTAAACTATTAAATAAATCGATAGGGGTATCGTTGCTACAAAGCTCAATATTGCCATCGGTACCTGCATCGGGAAATTCGGTAATGGTGATGCTTATGGTTGCCGAATCATCAGGACATGGCGCCATGCCCAAAACGGTGTAGGTATAAGTGCCTTCATCATCGATAATAGGGTCAAAAACACCTGTGCCACTCGCTAAAGCTGGTGACCAAGTGCCTCCAATGTCGGCATTACTACCAAGACTGTTGAAAAGATCAATGGGAGCGATGTTATCACAAATTTCAATAGCAGCATCATTTCCAGCATAAGGTAAAATCCCCACGGAAACACTAACATTTGCAGTAACATTATCACAAGGCGGAGTGCCACTAACGGTATAGGTGTAAATACCTTCTGGGTCTACTGAAGGATTGAATATGCCTGAACCACTAGATAATGTAGGGGACCAAGTACCACCGGGTTGTGGGTTGCCACCAAGACTATCAAATAAATTAACAGTGTCGCTATCGCTACATAATGTAATTGTTCCATCTGAGCCAGCCAGGGGTTGTGCTATCAAAGTTACCGTTACCGATGCTGAAGCCGGTTCACAAGGCTGTTCCGCACTTAAAGTGTAGGTGTAGATGTCTTCTGGATCAACAGATGGATCAAACAACCCAGTACCGCTGCTTAGACTTGGCGACCATGTTCCTCCTGTATCTGGCGAACCTCCCAAAGCAGTGAATAGGTCGATAATTTCATTATTTTCACATAAATCGAGATTGCTATCGGTTCCTGGATCGGGACTTTGGGTCAAATTCACAAAAACGCCGAGTCTTCCAGAACTTTCGCAGGGTGGATCTACGGTGGTGGCATAATAAGTTTGTCCGTCTACTAGTGGGGTTTCGAATGCTATTGGTAATGCTGAGGATAGCGATGCGTACCAATTGTTCATCCCACTGGCTACTAAATCGCCTACGGTGGGCGTGATGCCATTTTGGATGCAAAACTCTTGAATGGTATCGCCCTCGGGGACTGGCGTAGAGCCAACATTTACTAGCACAGAGAGCCTTGATGTTCTACAGCCTGTATTTGGATTGGCTTGATCGGCGTAGTAAATGGAATTGTCTATTAAAATATCGGTACTATTTAAAGCGGTGCCACCAGCTGCAACGAGATACCATCGCACGTCATTGCCATTCGCCACTAAATCGGCAACAGTAGCATTAGAAGGATTATCTAAACAAACACCTTGGAAATTTTGCCCATTCGGAGGGCCAAAAATGGTCACATCCACGCGTTGTCTTGCAGTGCAAGTTCCAGAAGTACTGCCTGCATAATAATCTTCGCCATTATTTAGGCCAGCATTGTTGGGTAGAGGCGTCGTAGATGTGGCTGTATCATACCATGAGACACCACCTCCATTATCGGTTGCAACCAAATCACTTATTAAAATGGACTCCAGGTCACAAAAAGTTTGAACGGGATTGTTAACGGTTGGACATTGGGCAAAAGACAGATTCAGTCCAAGGATACTTAGAAGAAGCGTAAAAAGAGAAGCTGTTTTGTGGTTTTTTAAACGATTTGGTCTAGTTTTCATTAAAATTTTTTAAAACAATTGCTTTTAGTGAAATCGACGCCATGGATTAAAAACAAGACATAAAAGTGTAGCTGTAATTTCAGTATGTTGCTTAATTGAGGGAAAACAAATATATAGAAACAGCCTTAGATAAGCAACATATTCATATGTTATTCTAGGGTTCTGAAAATCAGAAATTAACGCAGTTGTTAACGCTATTTAATCTATTTCGATCACCGTATTGCCATCTGCATATTGCAGTAGGTAAATGCCTTTATTTTCAAAGCGATTGTCATTTATTTTTTGGTATTGAAATTTCAGAAGTAGTTGTTGCGATTTTAAGAGCGCTGCGGAATTTTCGAACCCCGTACTTTGAGCCAAACGCAACAAAACATCCAAAGTGGTGTCAAACCCAATAATGGCATTTTCTGAAGCTTCCACTTGGAAACGTGAGGTATATGCGCGTTCAAATTGAAGCAGGGCTTCCGGTTTTTCTATAGGTAACATGGAGGGAAAGATCAATTTTAAAATACGAAAACGCATGTCGGATACTTGTCCGGGTTTTGGAAGTGACGCCGATTCTATCAAAACCATTTCAATTTTATAGTCTGAGAGTTTTCCCATAAATTCCGTAGTGGCATTTAAAAACACAATCGTACGGTCGGTATCCAAAATGATATAATTAAGTTTGTCTTTAGCAAGCACGCTTTCTAAACCTTTGCCCTCAAAAAACCCGGTTCTATCCACTTTTAAAAATTGCGCTGTGGGGACCAATTCCCTAATCAAGTCCTTATTTCGTGCCTCCTCCAAATCACTAACCACAACAATTTGGGCGTTTTTATGGGCGATATAATTGAGCGTTCTGGTTTTGAGCTCGAGTTGGGAAGGCAAGGCATCATAGACAAGATTTTCGTCGCTTGTGTTGCTATCGGAGCCTACGCCAATAATGGCAGTTGGATTTTTGGAGGTAACTTTGGGGTAGCTTTCTCTCGACTTTAAAAACGGGATGATCACTGCATTTTCTTCGGAAGCAGTATCGGGTTTTAATCTTGAAAACCGTCCGGAAGCGCTCTTTTCCAATAAAGAGACCTCAAAGTTAAGTCCTAGGGTTTGCGCAGAGTCAATTGCCATTAGCGCGCCTTGGTAAAAATCGATATGTTTTTGAAGTTGTTGAGACTCTTGATCGGTGGCATCGGCACTAATACTGCCATTTTGATAGGCTTCCTTCGAAAAAGGAAGTCCTAAATAGAGGGCTGTCTTTTTGCCTTTGTCCAAGCGGTAATAAAGCTTCTCATTGGGGTTGGCGCCAATCACTTCAGAAGTGGCGCTGGTTGATGATCCTGCCTTTTCACCGGTATAGAAAACACCTTTATTTTTTGGAACCTTGATCACAGCACCTGAAGCAACGCCATTTAAAAGTTGCGGATTTAATGTCGTAAAGTCCTCCATGCTCATGCCTGCTTTTTTTGAAAGTCCGTAAAGCGTTTCCTTTGGCTGAATTACATAATCCATATAGGCCGAATCCGTTGTGGTAGAAGCCTCTTGCTGCAGCGTTTCATCAGGAATGCTATCTGTTACCGTAGTTCTTTCTGTTAGGGTTTCTTGTCCTTCGGAAGGCGTTACTGCTTGCACTTCTGTTTCGGTTTCTTCAGAAATGGGATTGCTTGCAACTGGGTTATCTTCCAAAGTAATTTCAGAATCCGAAGTAACCGCGTTTTCTAAAGCTTCCTCTTCATTAAGAGCAACAGGTGCGGTTTCAATTTCATTGACCGGGCTTACTTTTGGTTGCTCCTCAGTGGTTAGATTGGATTCGCCATCGATAGTGAGGCGGTGACCGGCCATGAGCATGGTGACGATTTGCGGATTTCTACGCTCTAATTCCGCAATAGTCATATTGAATTTTTTCGACAAGCCCCATTTGGTATCCCCAGGTTTTACAATATAGTCACCACTGCTGGTCAATGCCGAATTTTTTTCAGGAATGAGTAAGGTTTGTCCAGCTTTAAGAACGCCTTCCAATCGATTTTTGTTGGCTGCAATGAGTGCATTTACGCTTATGCCATTCGCTTTTGCAATTCCCCAAAGGGTCTCGCCCTTATTAACAAAATGCTCACCATTTTTAGCAGTGTTCCGTACTTTGTAGTTTTTGTTTATCGTTAATACATGGCCAGCCATGAGCATGGGGACAATTTGAGGATTCTGCTGTTCTAAAGAGGCAATGCTCACGCCATAAGTTCTAGATAAGCCAGATTTCGTATCTCCGCGAACTACAAGGTATTTTATATTATTGGAGGTATTTGTAGTATTTGAAGTGCTATTTATTGTGGCTGCAGTGGTACCATTTTTAGGAATTTGTAAGGTGTCACCGGTGTAAATAACTTCTCTTGAACCTGGATTGAGAGCAAAAACGGACTCCATACTTGTACCATATTGCCTAGAAATGCCATAGACGGTTTCACCCTTTTGAATGGAGTGTTCAACAACGTTGTCTTGAGCATTTGTTAGGGCAAAGCTTAAAATAAAAGGTATGAGCAGCCAGTAATATCGCCCCATTCTTAATAAAGATTTAACACGCATTAATTAATTTATAAAAATACTAAAAAAACCCGCCAAACCCTGCGTTTCCATAGTTCTTATCAACAGGATGTTAACAACTTCAAGACCCTAAAGCGCCTTGGAGACCTCTAAAATTAGGCTATCTTTTTCTAATTGGTTTAAATGAGGTTTGTAGTGTAGGGTTAAATAGACTGTAAATACTATCTTTGTAAACTTAATTAAATAAGAAATGAGCAGTATTGTAGCCATAGTGGGGCGTCCAAATGTAGGGAAATCGACCTTTTTCAATAGATTGATACAAAGGCGTGAAGCCATTGTAGACGCGGTGAGTGGCGTAACCAGAGACCGACACTACGGAAAAAGTGATTGGAACGGAAGAGAGTTTTCGTTGATAGATACCGGTGGATACGTTAAAGGAAGTGATGATGTTTTTGAGGCCCAAATTGACCGCCAAGTGGTTTTGGCCATTGAAGAAGCCGATGTTATTATTTTCATGGTCGATGTAGAAGCAGGGGTTACGGGCATGGATGAAGATGTGGCCCAATTACTTAGAAAGGTTGAAAAACCTGTATTTCTTGTAGTAAATAAAGTAGATAACAATAAACGAGCTGAAGACGCTGTAGAATTCTACGCCCTTGGTTTGGGAGAATATTTTAACATTGCCAGTATAAATGGGAGTGGTACGGGAGATTTGTTGGATGCTGTGGTTGAGGCGTTGCCAGAAGAGGTGGTGCGTGATACCGAAGAAGAACAGTTGCCAAGATTTGCGGTGGTTGGGCGTCCCAACGCTGGTAAATCCTCCTTTATTAATGCCTTGATTGGTGAGGAACGCTACATTGTGACCGATATTGCGGGCACTACGCGAGATTCCATAGATACCAAATACAATCGCTTTGGCTTTGAATTCAACTTGGTAGATACCGCGGGAATTCGAAAAAAATCCAAAGTTAAGGAAGATTTGGAGTTTTACTCGGTAATGCGAAGCGTTAGAGCGATAGAACATTGCGATGTATGTATCGTTGTTCTGGATGCTACAAGAGGTTTTGATGGGCAAGTGCAAAATATTTTTTGGCTGGCAGAACGTAACCGAAAAGGTATCGTTATTTTGGTGAACAAATGGGATTTGGTAGAAAAAAACACGATGTCAACCCGCGATTTTGAACGCGAGATCAAAAAGGAGATTGAGCCTTTTACCGATGTGCCGATTGTATTTATTTCGGTACTGAACAAGCAGCGCATTTATAAAGCGATTGAAACTGCTGTAGAAGTATATCAAAACCGAACTAAAAAGATTAAAACCAGTAAACTCAATGAGGTCATGTTGCCCATCATTGAAAATTATCCGCCCCCAGCTTATAAAGGAAAGTTCGTAAAGATCAAGTACATCATGCAATTGCCAACTCCTCAACCGCAATTCGCGTTTTTTTGTAACTTGCCACAATACGTAAGACCCCCTTACAAACGCTATTTGGAAAATAAATTGCGAGAGGAATTTGATTTTCATGGGGTGCCTTTGAGTGTGTATATGCGTAAAAAATAAACAGTCCTAAAAAAGCAGATGGTCAGAAAAATTAAAGGTTCAGTAACACTTGCTTTATTAATTCTCATCACTGTTTTTAATAGTTATGGCCAAGATACGCCTCCTCAAATACTTGTCACGGGGGATCAAGGTTTTTGCGCCGATGGGCCAATGCCCGTGGTTACCAGTGTAACCATTGCAGATGCCGATGCGGGTGATGACACATTGGATGAGGTCTTCATTCAAATTTCTGAAGGTTATGCCATCAATCAAGATCTACTTACTTTAAATGGAAATTTCCCAAATATTACAAGCGACTGGTCTGCTTCTGAAGGAAAATTAACGCTTAATGGTCCTGCAACGTTTGATGAGTTTACAGAGGCCATTTCTAATGTGCTTTTTGAAACCACTCAGACCGAATTTATTGCGGACAAATTTTTCAGTATCAATCTTTCCGCAGCCAATTATTTACCAACCACGGGGCATTATTATTTGTATGTGGCAGATGCTGGTATTAGTTGGACCGATGCTAAAGTGGCTGCCGAAAACCAAAGCTTCTTCGGAATTGAGGGCTATTTGGCAACCTTAACCACCGCCGAAGAGTCACAACTTTCGGGAGAACAAAGTCCTGGCTTGGGTTGGATTGGTGCCAACGATGCCGAAACCGAAAACACGTGGAAATGGGTCACGGGCCCAGAAGCGGGAACGGTATTTTGGATTGGGCAATCCAATGGAACTGCTCAAAATGGCGAATTTTCTTTTTGGAATACAGGCGAACCTAACAATTTTAATGGCGATGAGGATTATGCCCATATTACCGATCCTAGCATTGGCAATGTTGGCTCATGGAATGATCTTCCAAATAGTGGCGATGGCAACCCTGGCGACCCGTATTATCCCAAAGGGTATTTTGTGGAATTTGGTGGGATGCCAGACGACCCAGAAATTAATTTATCGGCAAGCACCTCAATCGTCACACCACGCTTGGAAGCCACATCTACTTCCAGCTGTGAGAATGCCACCTCGCAATTAACGGTTAGCTCCAACACCCCCAGGGTGTTGTGGTTTGAAACTGAAACCAGTACCGGAGTTATCAATGAAGGTCTTACCTACGATGTTTTTATTAACGAGACCACCACGTTTTGGGTGTTGCCTCTTTTTGAAGGCTGCACTACAGGCAAAAGAATTTCCATTACCGCTACGATATTTCCGAAGCCCGATGCTGTGGATAGTGCCATTGTACAGTGTGACGATGAAGTGATAGATGGGTTAGCGGTCTTTAGCCTAAATACTTATTTTGATGTGATTACCAATGGTATTACCACTAATCGGGCAATTGCATATTTTGAAAATGCAGCACTTTCAGTCCCAATTGATGGGGATGCCTACAACAGTTTATCGAATCCGCAGACGGTATATGCGGAGGTCATTGATACATCCAGTGGTTGTAGCGCAGTGGCAACGGTGGTTTTAGAAACCACTTCGGAAGCTGTAAACCCAGCAAGCTTGGAAGTTTGCGATAATTTGGATGAAACCGGCTTGGTAAGTTTTGATTTGTCTTTAGCAACTAGCCAACTATTGCAAGGCCTGTCTCCAGATTTTGAGCTGTCTTATTATGAAACCTATCAAAACGCGCTGGATGAGCTTAATGTCTTGCCCACTAATTATACCAATACCGTGGCCTATAATCAAACCATTTATGGAAGAGTGAGCGATAACGGATTTTGTTACACCATTGGTGAGGTAGCGCTTAGTGTAGCATCTTTACCAAACTTGGAGCCCGATGCTGAAGTGTTTTATTGTTTAAATAGTTTTCCCGATACCATAACTTTATATGGTGGCATTGTGGATGATATTCCGAACAACTATTATTACAATTGGTCTACTGGAGAAACGACCATTGAAATTGAAGTGAATGAACCTGGTACCTATTCCGTTGAGGTGATCCCTGTTGATGGGTGTCCCAAAACGCGAACCATAACGGTGCTGCCCTCTAATACTGCAACTATTGATGAGGTAATCGTTAGCGATTTGGTGGATGCCAATGCCATTACCATTTTGGCTTCGGGCGAGGGTGAATACGAATATGCCTTAAATACAAGCAATGGACCGTTTCAAGTTTCAAATAGCTTTAATAACCTTACAGCTGGTATTTACACGGTGTATGTAAAGGATGTTAAAAATGATTGTGGTATTGTTTCACAGGAAGTTTCAGTGGTAGGCTATCCAAAATTTTTCACTCCCAATGGAGATGGTTTTAATGATCGCTGGCAATTAAGTGGCATTTCCGAGGTGTTTCAGCCTCAAACCAAAGTCTTTATTTTTGACCGTTCTGGAAAACTGTTGTACACTTTAAATTCGCCAGAACAATTCTGGAATGGAACTTTTAAAGGTACTGCATTGCCAACTAGTGATTATTGGTTTTCCGCGACGCTTCAAGACGGAAGAACTTTTAATGGTCATTTTACCTTGAAACGTTAACGGTATTTTTATAAAGATGCTTCCAAAGTATACCAAATTGCCTTAAATTCCGTTTTTTTTAAAATCAATCTACTTACAGTATGAAGTTTTTTTTGTCCGCTAGCCTTCTTTGTTGTGCTTTTCTTTCATTCGCCCAAAATTCAAAAATTTCAGGAACTATTATTTCCGAAGACGATCAAAGTCCGTTGGAGTCTGCCACCGTTTACCTAGAACGGGTTAAGGACAGCAGTCTGGTCACGTATACCATTTCAGATCGAGATGGAAAATTTGAGCTCCTTAATGATTCCAACGAAAAAAAACTAAATTTATACGTCACGTTCGTGGGCTATCAAACATATTATAAACAAATAGAAATAAGCAATGACTTACAAGATTTAGGCGTGATTAGTCTTGCCATAAGCACAAATGCCTTGGATGAGGTGGTCATTAAATCGAGAGCCCCAATTACCATAAAAAAGGACACGGTAGAGTTTAACGTTAAATCTTTCAAAACTAAAAAAGATGCCACAGTTGAGGATTTGTTGAAGCAGTTGCCTGGCGTAGAGGTGGATGAGGCTGGGAAAATCAAGATCAACGGTAAGGACGCTGGGAAAATTCTGGTCAACGGGAAACCCTTTTTTGGCGATGACCCTACCATTGCGACAAGAAATTTAACCAAGGAGATGATTGAGAAGGTTCAAATTACAGACACCAAAACAAAATCTGAAGCCTTTTCTGGTGAGGAAGGTGATAAAGAAAACAAGACCATTAACCTTACCATCAAAGAAGAAAATAATAAAGGCGTTTTTGGAAGGCTGTCTGCTGGGGCAGGAACCGATAAGCGTTACGAATTTGCAGGAATGCTGAATTTATTTGATAATGACCGTCGCATTAGTGTTTTGGCAGGTGGCAATAACATTAACTCTCCCGGGTTTAGCTTTGGCGAAATCCAAAAAATGTTTGGCAATGTCTCAAGCATGAGCGTGAGTAGTAGCGGGTCTTTTACGGTAGATGGTCGCTCGTTTGGCGGAGGGGAGGGTATCACGACTTCAAGAAATGCAGGGGTTAATTATGCCGATAAATTAAGCGAAAAGGTAGAAGTAAGTGCCGATTATTTTTACTCGGGGAGTAGCTCTGAAAACGATACACGTACAGAGCGGGAAAATATTTTACCAGATTCGCGATTTTTTTCGAGCTCCAGCTCACGCTCAAATAATGATACCGATAGCCATAGTGCAAATATGGGTTTCGATATAGAGGTGGATTCTACTTTTTTAATCAATATAAATCCGTCGTTTCGGTCCTCAACTTCAAAAACGACCTTTTCAAGAAATGAATCTACAAGAGATCAAGATAATATGCTTACCAATCAATCGTCTACCGCCTCTTTGGTAGATAATTTGGCCAATAATTTCAGCAACCGTTTCGATCTTACTAAGCGCTTTGGAACTGGTGGCTCGTTTTTAAGAGTTGAAGCTAACGTGGATTTCAACACTACCGAAGGCGAGGATTATTTAACATCGGAAACCAATTTTATCAATTCGACCGATCAAGATATTTCAAGAGATCAGTTAACAGATATTGATACCGATTTAAAGAATTTCCGAAGCTCTGCCACCTATCGCGTCCCTCTAATTGCCAAAAAGTTCTTTTTGGATTTGGAATATGGATTTCAAAATGAAAAGCGCACCAGTATTAGAAGCACCTTTGATAGGGCTGATGGGAGCACGACTTACGATGATTTTAACTTGGCCCTAAGTACAGACTTTGAATATGTTAATCGGGAGCAAACCCCTTCCGCAAAATTGGTGTATAAAGGTGAAAAATGGTCTTTAAGCGGGCAAGCGACATACGTCTTTAGAACCTTGGAAAGCAAAGATTTTCTGAGACCCGAATTAAATTTAAAGCGAGATTTTGAAGCCTTGGAACTCCGAAGTAATTTTAATTATAGATTTAGTGAAAAAGCCTCACTTTATACAGGCTATTCGCTTAATAATTCGCCACCAAGTTTAACCCAGTTACAGCCTTTTCAAGATGTTTCCAATCCCTTGAACACTATTACCGGGAACCCTAATTTGGAGCCTACCAACCGTCACCGGATTTATTTGGGCTATAATGCCTTCGACTGGCAAAAGAGAAGTGGATTTTATACCTATGCCAGTGTGTCTGTAAATTCTAACGACGTGGTGACCAAGACCACTGTAGATCCTCAAACCTTAAAACGCACAACAACATATGCTAATGTAAACGGGGGCTATAGTGTATATGCAGATGTGAATTATAGCAAGGATATTAAAGTGGACTCGCTCTTGACTTTTAAATATGAATTAGGCCTGTTCACGAGACTTAGCCGAAACATAAATTTCAACAACGACGTGCAATATCAAAGTGACGTGACGACGGTGACACCAAGTCTTGGACTCAAATTGACTTGGGAAAAAGTGCTGGAGTTTAGACCGAGGTATCGATTAACAACCACCAAAAACACTTATGATATTGATGCATTCGACAATCGGGATTTCTTGAGACATGATCTAAGCTTGCGTCTAAACACCTTTTTGCCAAAAAACTTTGAGTGGCGCAATGATGTTGATTTTAGTTACAATCCCAACGTGGCAGTAGGCTTTCAAAAAAGCGCTTGGTTTTGGAACTCCACTTTGGCATATTCCATGCTAAAGGATCAAGGCACCTTGACTTTGAAAGTGTACGATTTGCTCAACCAGAACACGAATGCGAGACGTGTTGCCACGGAAAATTACATTCAAGATTCACAAAGCACGGTACTGCAACAATATGTTATGCTTACGTTTAGTTGGAAATTTAATAGCTTAGGATCAAAAGGAGAGACCAGTAGGGATAATTTTTATTTTAATGATTAAACGAGCGGAACCTCATTTTCTATTGCTGAATTAATTGCGGGATGTTGAGGTAAGAACCATTTGTATGAAATGCAGTCTTGGCAATTTGAAAGCATAGCCAATTTCGAATACTGTCAATACTGAAGGTCTTGATTTTTTCTTCAGTTTTAATAAAGAGTATTGGCTTCAATTACCAACTTCCTCCTGCACCACCTCCAGAGAAACCGCCTCCACCGAAACCGCCTCCAAAGCCACCACCACCGAAGCCACCTCCAGAGGAACCGCCTCCAAAAATACCGCCTCCAGAAGAACCGCCATAGCTACCGCGACCCAAGTTGCTCAAAATTATGGCTTCCAAAAGGCCAGTGCCACCAGAGCGTTTACCGCCAGAGCCACCGCCTCCGCCTCGTTTTTTTGAGAAAATTACCATTAACACGATAAATACAATAAAAATGAAAATAAAGGGCGCTAGTGAAAATCCGGGAGAGGACTTGCTTTGTTTTCGGGTGGCTTGGTATTTGCCGGTGAGTACTTCAAAAATCGCGTCAGCCCCTTGGTTGAGTCCTTCATAATAATCCCCGCGCTTAAATTGCGGAATGATCACAGTTCTAGTAAGCTCACCTGTAATCCCAGCAGTGAGTCGATCTTCTACGCCATAACCGGGAGAGATCCATATATTTCGATCATCTCGGGCCAAAAGAACTAATACGCCATTATCTTCCTTGGCTTGGCCAATTCCCCATTTTTGGGCCCATTTAGGAGCCAACAAACCAATGTTTTCACCTTTTGCACTGGCAATGATCACCACAACAATCTGTGTAAAGGTGGTGTCGGAATACCGAATTAGTTTTTGTTCGAGATTGGATTTTTCCGAAGCCGATAATAAACCCACATAATCATAAACACTTGTTTCCTCCTTAGGGATGGGAGGAATATCAAACTGGGCAAAGCTGAGATGGGAACAGATCAAAAAAGCCAACACCATCACATGTTGTAACCAAGCAGTTGTTGAACTTGTTTTTCCTAAATTAGGTCTATTCCCAAAAATTCTCATAAATGTGTGATATTCTAAAATTGTAATTCGAGTTCCTGCGTGTTGAGTCGATGATTTTAATGTCACTTATCCCTTCGAAATCGTGTCTGGCAGTTCATTCTTGTCGTCATGCTGCCATGGGAAGTGCTTTTCTAACTGCAAACCGGCTTTCGTTATGCCATCGACTAAGCCTTGTTTATAATCGCCCAACTTAAAGTGCTGTTGCATGATGTCTTTGGTGCTGTCCCAAAAATCAGGGGCAACAACATCATTGATGCCCTTATCGCCATAGATCACGAAATTTTTATCGTGAACAGCAACATAGATCAACACCCCGTTTTCTTGCTTGGTATTGTCCATTTTTAAAAAATGGAACACTTCCATGGCACGGTCAAAAACATCCAATTTGCTACTGGCTTCAATGTGAACGCGTATTTCACCAGAGGTGTTTTTTTCGGCAAGGCGTATAGCTTCTACGATGGCTGCTTCGTCGCTTGGGCTTAAAAATGCTTCAATTTCAGACATAATTAACTGTTAAAATCAAATTCCACTTCCACAGGTTTTTCGGCTCCAGCTTCGGCATCAAAATACGCCTTGTCCTCAAAACCGAACATTCCAGCTAAAATGGAATTTGGAAATTTCTTGACATGATTATTATAAGGTTTAATGGCCTCGTTGTAACGTGTTCGTGCAGTTTGTATGGTGTTTTCTGTACTGGTCAATTCATCCTGTAATTTCAGGAAATTTTGATTTGCTTTCAGCTCGGGATATCTTTCTACGGTTACCAAAAGTCTCGATAAGGCACTGCTTAAACCGCCTTGGGCTTCGTTAAATTGTTTTAATTGCTCTGGGGTAATGTTAGAGGGGTCAATGGTCGTTTGGGTTGCTTTCGAACGGGCCTCGATGACAGCAGTCAATGTACCGCGCTCAAAATCGGCTGCACCTTTTACCGTGTTTACCAAATTACCAATAAGATCGTTACGACGTTGGTAGGACGTTTGCACATTACCCCAAGCTTCACTCACATTTTCATTGAGTTCTACTGCGGTGTTGTTAAATCCTTTTCCCCAAGAATATAGGGCAAAGCCTATAAGGGCAATAATAATTACTGGGATGAGCCATTTTTTCATAATAGTTGGTTTTAGAGTTGTGATTTTATTTTAATAAGTTGTGATTTAATGCCTTCCAATTTCGTGATAATCTCAAAGGTACTCATTGCTTGTTGTTTTTCTTCCTTTAAATGCGTTTTGGCACCGTCCAGCGTAAACCCGCGTTCTTTAACAAGGTGGTAAATGAATTTAAGATGCTTGATGTCTTCAGGCGTAAATTTGCGATTGCCTTTGGCATTTTTCTTTGGCTTGAGCACATCAAATTCCTTTTCCCAAAAACGAATCAAGGAGGTGTTCACATCAAAGGCCTTTGCCACTTCGCCAATGCCATAGTATCGTTTTTCTGGAAGTTCTATATGCATGGACTTAATCTAAAGATTGATTTTCTAAGGATGCTTTTTCCAATAGAAGTGCGTATTCTTCCGCAGTTAAGTTTCCGTAGTAAAAATTGATGGGATTAATACGGTCATCATCTTTAAACACCTCATAGTGTAAATGTGGTGCTTCGGAACGCCCCGTGCTGCCTACATAACCAATGAGGTCACCGCGTTTCACTTTTTGGTTGGCCTTTACATTATATTTGTATAAATGCCCGTACAGGGAAACATAACCATAGCCATGATCAATACGAATATGGTTGCCATACCCTGTGGATTTATTATCGGCTCGTATAACAACTCCGTCACCGGTAGCATAAATTGGCGTACCCCGTGGCGCTGTAAAATCCATCCCAAAATGAAATTTTCGCACTTTGGTAAAAGGATCGGTCCTATAACCATATCCAGAGGCCATCCGTTTTAAATCTTCATTTTTTACGGGTTGAATGGCAGGAATGGCCGACAGGAATTTTTCCTTATCTGCAGCCAAGACCGCAATTTCATCCAACGATTTGGATTGTACCACAATTGCTTTTTGAAGAACGTCTAAACGTTTGTTGCTTTCTATTATTAATTTAGAATTATCGTAGCCTTCATATTTTTTATAACGGTTCACACCGCCAAAGCCTGCTCGTCGTTGTGCTTCGGGGATAGGGTTGGCTTCAAAATACAATCTGTAAATCGCATTGTCGCGTTCCTCTACATTTTCTAAGGCAGCAAAGGCTTCATCCACATGTTTGTCTAAAATATCAAAATGCAATTGAAGATTGGTAAGTTCTCGTTTAAGCGCGCGTTCTCGAGGAGACTCTACAAATTGGCTGGCCAGAAACACGAAAAGCAGTCCAAAAAGTGCAGATCCCAAGATAAATAGCGAAGCATATTGTATCGTCTTACGCTTTTTACGCTCTATCTTTCGGTAGGAGAGCGTTTCAGAATCGTAATAATATTTTACTTTAGCCATATTTTAAAATGTTCTATTTTTGCACGATATAGAACGCATCACAAATATATAAATTGTTTCCTATTTATAGGTATTTATGCGAAACGAGCTGAAACGCCTCATTCAGTTTCAGACTGCTAAATTTAGGTAATTCTAAATTAGCAATGCGAGGCTATGTTAAAAACCGTACAGATTTAAAAACCAAGACATGAAGTCTCAAGACATTCGAAATACATTTTTACAATTTTTTAAGGATAGAAACCATAGCATTGTCCCTTCGGCGCCCATGGTTTTGAAAGATGACCCCACCTTGATGTTCGTTAACTCAGGGATGGCACCTTTTAAGGAATATTTCCTCGGAAATGCCAAGCCTAAAAACAGTCGCATCACAGATTCCCAGAAGTGTTTACGCGTTTCTGGCAAGCACAATGATTTGGAAGAAGTGGGTTATGATACCTATCACCACACCCTTTTTGAAATGCTGGGGAACTGGAGTTTTGGTGATTATTTTAAACCAGAAGCAATTGCCTGGGCCTGGGAGTTTTTAACAGAAACCTTGAAGATAGATAAGGAAAGTTTGTACGTGTCCGTTTTTGAAGGGGATGCAGACGAGAAGATTCCTATGGATCAAGAGGCCTACGCTATTTGGAAAACGCTAGTGGCCGAAGATCGCATTTTAATGGGCAATAAAAAGGACAATTTTTGGGAAATGGGCGATCAAGGTCCTTGCGGACCTTGTAGCGAAATCCATGCAGATATTCGTACTGCGGAAGAAAAAGCAAAAGTTGACGGAAAAACCTTGGTCAATCAAGACCATCCTCAAGTGGTGGAAATTTGGAATTTGGTTTTTATGCAATACAACCGTAAGGCAAATGGATCTCTAGAAAACCTGCCCGAAAAGCACATTGATACCGGGATGGGTTTTGAACGCTTGTGTATGGTAATGCAAGGGGTGCAATCCAATTATGAGACCGATGTGTTTACGCCCATCATTCGTGAAATTGAGATCATTACCGATAAAAAATATGGTGTAGATGAAAAAGTAGATGTGGCCATACGGGTTATCTCCGATCATGTGCGTGCGGTAGCCTTTTCTATAGCGGACGGGCAATTGCCTAGCAATACTGGGGCTGGTTACGTGATTCGACGGATTTTACGTCGTGCAGTGCGCTACGGTTTTACATTTTTAGACAAGCAGGAACCCTTTATTTATAGATTGGTCGACGTGCTTATTAAAAAAATGGGAGAGGCTTTCCCAGAATTGAAAGCCCAGCGTCAACTTATAGAAAATGTGATTAAGGAGGAAGAGGCTTCTTTTTTGAGAACCTTGGATCAAGGGTTACTGCTCTTGGATGGTATTGTTAAAAATGCCAGTTCAAAGGAAATTTCTGGGGCAAAAGTCTTTGAATTAAAAGATACCTATGGTTTCCCAGAAGATTTAACCGAACTGATTCTGCGTGAAAAAGGTCATACTTACAATAAATCGGAATTTGACCAACAATTAAAGGCTCAGCAAAATCGAGGCAAGCAAGCTTCAGAATTGAAATCGGATGATTGGACGTTATTGGTGGACGATCAAATCCAGGAGTTTGTGGGCTACGATACCTTAGAGGCCAAAGTGCGATTAACGCGCTACCGCAAGGTTAGCTCCAAAAAAGATGGGGACATGTACCAGTTGGTATTCAATTTAACGCCATTTTATGCCGAAGGCGGGGGCCAAGTTGGCGATAAGGGCTATCTGGAAGACAGTCAAGGGAACATTGTTTACATTTTGGATACCAAAAAAGAGAACAATGTAGTGGTGCATTTTGCCAAGAATTTACCCACTAATTTACAAGAAACCTTTAAGGCCTCTGTAGATGCCAAGCAACGCTATAGAACCGAGTGCAACCATACCGCCACCCATTTGCTGCACCAGGCCTTACGCGAAATTTTGGGAACACATGTAGAGCAAAAAGGCTCTGCGGTACACTCTAAATATTTACGCTTTGACTTTTCGCATTTTTCAAAACTTACAGCCGATGAGTTGAGTGATGTGGAGAACTTTGTGAATGCTCGTATTCATGGGAAATTAGAATTGCAAGAACAACGCAATATCCCTATGCAAAAGGCAATAGATGAAGGGGCAATTGCTTTGTTTGGTGAAAAATATGGCGATACCGTAAGAACGGTTCGTTTTGGGCAATCTATGGAATTGTGTGGTGGTACGCACGTAAATAACACCGCTCACATTTGGCATTTCAAAATTGTTTCCGAAGGAGCGGTCGCAGCTGGGATTAGACGTATCGAAGCCATTACGAGTGATGCGGTTAAACAGTATTTCGAAGAGCACAGTAAATCGTATTTGGAGATGAAACACTTGTTGAATAATGCGCAAGAACCAATCAAGGCCTTACAAAGTTTGCAAGAGGAAACCAATGCCCTTAAAAAACAGATTGAAGGTTTAATGAAGGACAAGGCGAAATCCATAAAGGGCGATTTAAAAAATGAATTGACGGAAATTAATGGGGTGCAATTTCTAGCCAAAAAAATCGATTTGGATGCGTCGGGGATCAAAGATTTGTGTTTTGAATTGGGCAGCCAGTTTGACAACCTATTTTTGCTGTTTGCTGCGGAATTGGATGGCAAGGCTATATTGTCTTGTTATATTTCTAAGGAACTGGTTGCCAGTAAAAATTTAAATGCAGGGACCATTGTTAGGGAATTAGGCAAGCATATTCAAGGTGGCGGTGGCGGACAGCCATTTTTCGCTACTGCTGGAGGAAAAAACCCTGGTGGGATCGATGAAGCTTTAGAAGCTGCCAAAAGTTATTTGCAGTAGTATCGCTTTATAAATTTCATTGAAATCCAAACCTGCTGCGAGATGTTTTGACTGCATTGTATAGGCTTGTATCGTTGCAACATTATGTTATTTGGAAATTTTAAGAACTTGAAGATATGAACTTCCGTACCGAAATTCCGCTCGAAGCGAATAGTGCGCCTCAAATAGACTACCATTCAAAAGTACTGGTTTTGGGGTCCTGTTTCTCAGAGCACATGGGTAACAAGTTGGCCTATTTCAAGTTTCAACAGTTGCAAAATCCGTTTGGCATCTTGTTTCACCCCTTGGCCATTGAACAATTAATTTCAAATGCTTCAGCTGAAAAAAGATATACCAACGACGCCATTTTTCAACACAACGAACAATGGCATTGTTTTGATGCGCATTCAAAACTCAGTGAAGCTTCCGCGGAAAAATTATTAAAAAACCTGAATCACCACATTGGGCAAACGCATCAGTATTTAAAGGCAGCGACCCATGTGCTAATAACCTTGGGCACCGCTTGGCTGTACAAATCGAAGGCCACACAACAGGCTGTTGCCAATTGCCATAAGCTTCCGCAGAAGCACTTTGAAAAGCACTTACTTTCCGTAGAAGACATTAGCGCGTCATTAAAACGAATCATTACTATGGTGAAATCGAATAACAAAGATGCGATTGTCATTTTTACGGTGTCACCAGTGCGTCATCTCAAGGATGGTTTTATAGAAAACACGCAAAGTAAGGCGCATCTCATTACTGCGATCCACGAGGTTCTCAAAACAACATATACTCCACTAAGATCCTATTATTTTCCGTCTTATGAATTGATGCTGGATGAACTTCGCGATTACCGTTTTTATGCAGCCGATATGATTCATCCCAACGAAACTGCGATACAATATATTTGGGAACGCTTTCAAGATCAATGGATTTCTAAAGAAGCACGCACCACAATGGAAGCGGTAGAGACCATTCAACGCGGGCTTGCCCATCGGCCTTTCAATCCGCAATCGGAGGCACATCAACATTTTCTCCAAACCTTAAGGGCGAAACAAAAAGGGTTAACCAAACAACTTCCCCATTTGCAGTTTTGAAATTGGAGTCCTTATTAACTTAAGTTCACGTGTTTTTTTTTTTTTTTTTTTTGAATTGGAAGTTTTTTCGATTGAGGATCCTGTTCTAAATATACGTCAAACGTCGTATTGTGAAAGCGGTTTGTTAGTATCAATTTTGTAAGGTATTAATCACAAAATTCTCTAAAAATGAAAACTCTTAAAAAATTACTGTTGGTCTTATTAATGGGTGCCATAGCAACTTTCACATCATGCTCCAGTGATGATGATGGGGGTAGCTCTGGTGCAGCGGGTTCAGGCACTTTGGTGGCCAAAGTGAATGGGACCAGTTACCAATCGATGCAAATTTCGTCTTCTGCAACCATAAGTACCAGCGCTTCGGGTCAAACCTTAATTATTATCGCCACCAATAGCGATGGTAATGCGTTTTCTTTTACCATCCTGGGCTATGATGGCGTAGGGACCTATAATTTTGATGGGTCGGTAACAAGTGGGGTGAATGTGGCTTCCTATTCGGAAACGGAAGTCAATTTGAGTAATCCACAAGCTTCAACAACCGAGCTTTGGCAGGCACCTTATGAAAATTCAATGGTAGGCGCTCTAAAAGTAGCAGAAGAAACCGATACCAAGCTTAAGGGCACATTCGAGTTTACTTGTAAAAACCTTAATGGTGACAATTCCATAAAAACTATTTCTGATGGGGCGTTTGATTTAAGTTTAAGCAATCAATAAAACCCGTGGACGGTAAAAAATAGCGACTTTGGAATATAAAGACCATTCTCTTAATTTCGAATTATTAAACAGAAGGCATATGGGATGATCAACAGTTCTCAAATACCAAATCCAAATATCAATCTGTGAGCAGGAAGCCATTACACAACTATTTTTGCCTTTAATCTGAGTTGGTACTTTGGTTGAGATTAGATATTTGGGGTTTGACGCTTGAACTATTTTTTAGTGCTTATCATCGAATAAACAGAGCATTACATTTAATATTGACTATATTTAATATGCTATTAATCGATTTCTTTGTAGAAGCATCAGTTTATAATTTTGGCACTAGCGGTCAAAATAAATTGATGCTTTTTTTATGCATGCCCATGAAAATTAAATCTGTTTTTATACGACTTCTTTTATTGTTGCCATTTTTTGCTCATGCGCAACAATTAGACAGTCTTTTAATAATTGCTCAACAAACAAAAAATGATTCGGTAAGAGCTCGGCTTTACAATAAAGTTGGGTTTGGTTACATTTTCAATGATTCAGAAACAGCCAAAACCGTGTTGTTGGAGGGGCTCTTGGATGCCAAGAATTCCCATTTCGCCTTCGGTACTGCAGAGCTCACCAATACCTATGGCATTTATATGGATGTCATGGGGCAATCAGATTCTGCCAAGTATTATTTTGAAAAAGCGCTAAAATTGAGCCGAAACAAGGGGTTTCAGTCCATAGAATCCATGTGCGTCAATAACTTGGGAATGTTTAATTGGAATCAAGGAAATTACCAAGTGGCTTTAGATTATTTCTTCCAAGCGCTAAAAATGTATGAGGCCATAAACAATGAAAAAGCCACTGGCTCATCCTTAAATAACATTGGGCTCATTTATCAAGAGATGAATCTCAACGAAAAAGCATTGACCTATCATCAAAAGGCACTCAAGATTCGTGAAAAATACCAGCTTGAAAATGATCAAGTTTCATCCCTAAATAATATTGGGATTAATTTAAAGGAATTGGGTCGCATCGAAGAGGCCATTAGTACGTATAAAAAAGGAATTGCACTGGCCACACGAACACATAATTTAATTGAATATTACCGGTTGTTGGATAATTTAGGAAGCGCCTACAGTGTGAAGGGGGAGTATGATTTGTCCATCGCAACGTTTTTGAAGGCCTTGGATAAGCCAGAAGGGTATCAAATTAATGAAACCCAGCAATTGTCACTTTACAATAATCTAACCTCCATGTACAATCAAAGAGATCAACCAGAAACTGCCTTGCTTTATGCTACCAAGGGATTGGAACTGGTTAAAAAGTATCCGCATATCGAAACAAGTTCGGCAGATTTACATATCAATACAGCCGAGACCCATTACATGTTGGGAAATATTACTAACGCCAGAACCCACATTAAAACTTATGTTAAATTAAAGGATGCGCTTTTTTCCACTCAAAATGCAAAGGCAATTGCCGATTTGGAAGTGAAATATGATACCGAGAAAAAGGAAAAGGAAATTCTGGTACAACGTGCTGAACTTGCCGAACACAAATTAACCATTCAGCAAAAGAATTATCAATTGTACGGGCTGGTAGGCGTGGTGTTGGTGTTGGGTTTGATGGGCTATTTGCTTTACAGTCAGCAAAAGCTTAAAAACAGGCAGTTGCAAAAGGAAAATGAACTCAAGGGTGCCTTACTGAAAATTGAGACTCAAAACAGATTACAAGAGCAACGCTTGCGAATTTCAAGAGATTTGCACGATAATATTGGGGCGCAATTGACCTTTATCATTTCTTCGATAGACAACCTTAAATATGGGTTTGACATTAAGGATGATGCGCTCAATTCCAAGCTCAACGCCATAAGTGAATTCACATCGGCCACCATTTACGAGTTGCGCGATACCATTTGGGCGATGAACAAGAATGAGATTTCGTTGGAAGATTTACAAACGCGCATTTCTAATTTTGTCGAAAAGGCCAATGCCAGTGCAGAGCATATTCAATTTGATTTCAATTATGACCCTGCGGAAAATGGGCAACTTAAATTTAGCTCTGTGGAGGGCATGAATATTTACCGTATCATTCAAGAAAGTGTCAACAATGCCATTAAGTATGCTGAAGCAGGCTTCATTGAAGTGAAATTTACCCCTAAGAAAGAGGGTGTGGAAATTTGCATTACAGATGATGGTAAAGGTTTTGATTTAGAGAAGACCAATTTGGGTAACGGGATCGCCAATATGAAAAAACGCGCCAGTGATATTGCTGCTACTTTGCACCTGTTCTCGCAAGCGGGGCAAGGTACGGTGGTGCGTTTAACAAAAGACAAACTAATTTAGGTCTTAAAAAACATAAAAGTGCTGCTCCACTTTGAAAAAGGTAATTTTTATAAAAAAAAACAATCCCATGAACATTAAGATCGCCATTGTTGACGATAACAGTTTCCTTATTAATACCATTAAGGAGAAATTGTCTTTTTTTGAAGAATTCAGCATCAAGTTTTCTGCCTTGAACGGTTCAGAATTACTGACCAAAATTGATGGCAATCAAAACCTGGACCTCATTTTAATGGATATTGAAATGCCCGTGCTTAATGGGATTGAAACCACCGAGATTATCAAGCAAAAATATCCGCACATTAAAATAATCATGTTAACCGTTTTTGATAATGATGAGCATATTTTCAACGCCATAAAAGCAGGAGCCGATGGCTATTTGCTAAAAGAAATCAAAGCCAAGGATCTTCACGACGGAATTATGGATACGTTGAATGGCGGGGCAGCCATGCATCCTTCAATTGCTTTGAAAACCCTAAAATTGCTTAGAAATCCCTTGAGTATAGAAAACGAAAAAGACAAAGAAGACATCCAACTCACCAATCGCGAAACCGAAGTGTTGGAGCAATTAAGTAAAGGTTTAAATTATGTGCAAATGGCAGATAACTTAATCGTCTCCAAAGGCACCATACGAAAGCACATCGAGAATATCTACCGGAAATTACAGGTACATAATAAGCTTGAAGCAGTTCAAAAAGCCAAACGGAATAACTTGATTTAAAAAAAAACGAGAAAAGATCACTTCACCCGCACACTTTCTGGCACCAATTGGGTATAGTCACCATGATTTCTAATCACGTCCCTCACAATCGAGGAAGAGATGAACGAGGTTTGCGCTGCGGTGAGCAAGAACACCGTCTCTATTTTAGATAATTTTCGATTGGTGTGCGCAATGGCTTTTTCAAATTCAAAATCGGCAGGGTTACGTAAGCCTCTAAGAATAAATTGCGCATCAACTTTTTTACAAAAATCAGTGGTAAGTCCTTGGTAGGTGGTTACTTTAATCTTTTTATGGTCTTTAAAGGCGTTTTCAATAAAGGCTTTTCGCTCTTCTAAAGAGAACATGTATTTTTTATCGGCATTTACACCAATAGCAATAATCACTTCATCAAATAGTTTGATGCCCCGCTTAATGATGTCGTAGTGCCCATTGGTAATTGGATCAAAGGATCCTGGAAAAAGTGCTCGTTTCATTCCTGTTTTTAACCTTTAAAAAAAAGGATTTTTATGTCTGGTTATTTTTATAAATATACAATTCTGAATGGATTTCAATAAATCTGCTGCTCCAATTAATTTCTTAAAGTTCAGCTAAAAAATGCTATGCGGTTTTGTTTTTAACCGCAGGGGATAACGCCAATTCCAAGGCGTTTTCAAATAAATCGCGTAAGCTAATGCCCGCTTCTTTGGCTTGTTGCGGTAAGATGCTTGCTTCGGTAAAGCCAGGCACGGTATTGACTTCCAACAAGTGGGGTTCTCCGTTTTTAAAAATATATTCGCTTCGGCTAAAGCCCTTTAAGCGCAACACGGTGTAAACCTTTTTGGCTAGGGTTCGCACTTGCTCTGCTTGCGCTTCAGTAAGACGTGCAGGCGTAATTTCTTGGGACTGCCCCAAATATTTTGCTTTATAGTCAAAAAAATCATTTTCAGAAACGATTTCGGTAATGGGCAACACCAAAATGTCACCTTTGTAGTTGATAACGCCTACGGATACTTCCGTGCCATCCAAATAAGCTTCTATAATAACCTCTTCGTCTTCCGCAAAAGCGACGTCAAAAGCTTTCTTAAAATCTTCTTTTTTATAAACTTTGCTAATTCCAAAACTACTTCCGGCGCGATTCGCTTTTACAAAACAAGGGAGGCCCACTTTGGAGACAATGGCCTCTTCATCAATAACATCGCCCAAATTCACAAAATAGGATTCGGCACATTTGATGCCATACGGTTTTAAGGCGCTCAAGCAATCCCGTTTGTTAAAGGTCAAGGCAGCGGTATACATATTGGCGCTGGTGTGCGGAATTTTTAAGAGCTCCAAATACCCTTGCATATAACCATCTTCGCCTGGAGAGCCATGAATGGCGTTGAAAACACAATCAAAAGTGACTTTGGTCTCGTTAATTTGTACCGAAAAATCATTTTTGTCTATGGGAAATTCTTCTTCCAAATCATTAATAAACACCCATTTATCCTTTAAAATATGAATGCGGTAGAGGTGGTATTTTTCACGGTCTAAAGTGTTGTAGACCACTTGACCGCTTTTTAGGGAAATCTCAAATTCACTTGAGAATCCGCCCATGATGATGGCGATGTTTTTTTTCATGTCACTACCCTTTCAAAGGGACTGTTTTTGCTGTTAAGAAATCAAATAAGCTCATTGGTCAACCATATCTTGTGCGTTACAAGACAATAATGCGTCCTTAAAAGGGTTATTAATCCACATGGATAGGCGCTAAGCTCTTAAACAAAAATACCAAATAAACCCACAATAAAAACCCTTTCGTTTTTATATATTTGCCAGAGCTAACCATAATGATAAACACTAGCCAATGAGTTTTTTAAGGTTCGTAAAAAGTAAAGCCTTTTTCACGCAGATTTTAATTGCCATAGTTGCTTTGGTGATTATTGTGTTTTTGACCATGCAATGGTTAAGTTACACCACCAACCATGGTGAGTTTATCAAGGTGCCCGATTTAACGGGAAAAAGTTTAAGTACCGTGCAAACAGAGTTGGACGAAGCCGAGTTAAAGATGGAAATCCAAGATTCTGCAAATTTCAATCCAGACTATCCCAAGTTTTCAGTGATAGAGCAATATCCCTTGGCAGGAAGCCAAGTGAAGGAAAATCGGAAGATCTATCTTACCTTAAACCCTTCCGGTTTTAGAAAGGTCGTGATCCCTCAAGTGGTGCGCAGTACCTTCCGTCAAGCAAAACCCACTTTGGAAACCTTAGGATTTCAAATTGGTAATATTACGTATGTAGATGATATCGGTAAAGACGAAGTCATCGCCATTAAATACAAGGGCAAAAACCTTGAACAAGGAGATTTGCTTCCGCTTACCTCAAAAATCGATGTCGTTCTTGGGAACGGAAATCGCTAATTACACACCAACATGACTACTGTAGATACCACAACAAACGAGCAAGATGATGAATTGTTCGAGCACCATTCCTTTATAGCAGATAAAGGACAGTCGCCTTTGCGTATCGACAAGTATTTGATGAACCGTATCGAGAATGCCACCCGAAATAAAATTCAAGCAGCAGCAAAGGATGGTAGTATTTATGTGAACGATACACCAGTAAAATCTAATTATAAGGTAAAGCCCCAAGACCACATTCGTGTACTTTTGGAGCATCCACCTTACGAATACTTATTAACGCCAGAAAACATTCCCTTAGACATCGTTTACGAAGATGAGGTGCTTTTGGTAGTCAATAAACCACCAGGAATGGTGGTGCATCCTGGTCATGGAAATTATTCGGGCACCTTAATTAATGCCTTGGTCTATCACTTTGAGAACCTACCCAATAATTCTAGCAATCGTCCTGGCTTGGTACACCGCATCGATAAAGACACGAGCGGACTCTTGGTCATCGCCAAGACGGAGCAGGCCATGGCACACCTCTCCAAACAGTTTTTCAATAAAACCAGTGAGCGGGAGTATGTCGCCATTGTTTGGGGCAATATGACCGACGATGAAGGCACGATTGAAGGTAATATTGGCAGGCACCCAAGAAATCGTCTACAAAACACCGTATTTGAAAACGACGATGAGGAAAAAGGGAAACCGGCAGTGACGCATTACAAGGTTCTTGAGCGTTTGGGCTATGTGACTTTAGTGTCTTGCAAATTGGAAACCGGTCGTACCCATCAAATTCGGGTGCATATGAAATATATTGGGCACACACTTTTCAACGATGAACGTTATGGAGGTGAACGTATTTTAAAGGGCACCACATTTACCAAGTACAAACAATTTGTAGACAATTGCTTTAAAATTTTACCCCGCCAGGCCTTGCACGCCAAAACTTTGGGCTTTGAGCATCCTGTTACAGGAGCGCAAATGCGTTTTGATTCGCCCATTCCAGAGGATATTCAAAACTGTATCGAGAAATGGCGTAGTTATGCCACACATGTGGAGTGAGTGTTTATTAAGGGGTCTAGCTTTAAAAACCATCGCTCTACATTCCTAATTTAAAAACCTTAAATCGTTTTGGGCGTTCCCCTTTATTGCTTGGGGCAATAAAGCGTCAGGCTCTCGTGACTCGCTTCCAGACCTTTTTTAAGGCCTGGAGAGCTCAAACAATCACTCCATCCTTAACGCGATTTCCATTCGAGTACAGTGCTACTTTACTAGAGAGCATTGGCATAAGCAAAACTTATACTGGCATTTAGTATAAAAGCCAAATTGGGTTGCAATTACCAAATTTCAACAGTAACTTTATCAAAAAGTTATAGAACAAGCACTAAAAAAAATCCCGAAGCAAAAGGGAGCAACACTTTTATGAAATTAGTACTATCTCCAGCAAAATCCTTAGATTACGATAGCAAATTGCCTACCAAAAAAGCAACACAACCAGATTTTTTGGACTCTTCAAAGCGCTTGAACACGCAGCTCAAGAAAAAATCGCGCAAGCAATTGTCTAAATTAATGCACATTTCAGATAATTTGGCAGACCTCAATTTTGAGCGCAATCAAGCCTTCGAACTACCGTTCACTACAAAAAATGCAAGACCAGCCATTTATGCGTTTGCAGGCGATGTTTATCGCGGTTTCGATGCTTATACACTCGATACTAAAAATATTGACAGTATGCAAAGTACCGTGCGCATCCTTTCTGGGCTTTATGGCGTTTTGAAACCCTTGGACCTCGTGCAACCTTACCGTTTGGAAATGGGTACTAAATTTTCCGTGGGAAAACATAAAAACCTTTATGAGTTCTGGAAACAGGATATTACGAAGTCTTTAAATGAAGAATTAAAGGATGAGGAGTTGTTTGTCAATCTGGCAAGTAATGAATATTTCAAGGCCATTGATACAAAAACCTTAAAAGTTCCCGTTGTACATATCAAATTTCAAGAATTGAAAAATGGGGACTATAAAACCATCGCTATTTTTTCAAAATTGGCCAGAGGTCTAATGGCGCGATACATTGTTGAGACCAATGCCCAAAGCTTGGAGGATCTCAAAGGTTTTACTGCGGATAATTACCGATTTACCGAAAAATTATCGACTGATAACGAATTGGTCTTTACCAGATAATTACGCTTTTTTGTTGGGGGTAATCCGGTCTTCAGGTTTCACGCGTTTTTTAATCCGTGGTCGCTTTACCCCATAACTCCCTCTATTGATTTTACCTTTTCTAGATTTTTTGTCGCCTTTGCCCATTGTTTTTTTAGTGTACGTTAAGAACTAAATATAATACAACTTTTATTCTGAAATTCAAAAGTAATTCGATGTTCATTCATAAACACCCTTATCCCCCATTTATTAAGCAGGATACTAAAAAATTAATCGTGGGCACTCTACCGCCACCTCGCTTTAGTACAGGCGATTTGATAGAGAAGGACGTTGATTTTTGCTACGGAAGTGCCTATAATTCCCTCTGGTTATTTATAGATCAAATTTATAATTTGGGGTTGCGTTTCGATAATTCCGAATTGGCAGTGCAACAACGCCAAGAGTTTCTTATAGAACAACATATTGGGATTTGTGATATCGTTGCCAGTGCCGAACGTGAAAAAATAGATGCTTCCGATTTGGGGATGTCAAACATCAAGCTACGCAACTTATTAGCTTATCTCGAAGAATTTCAAAATGTGGAAACGCTGATTTTTACAGGAGGCAATAGTAAAAACGGACCCGAATATTTCTTCAGAAAACATCTAAAGACTCATGGGTTAAAGTTGAAATTGTTGGTTGATGAAGTACCGCGCATTCATGAATTTACGATGCCAACTTCAGCAACATCTAAAAAAAACATTGGTAGAGTCATTAAAACCGTGTCCTTGAGTTCCAGTTCTGGGGCTGCTAATATTTCCATTAGCCGATTGCCCTTATATAAACAGCTCAAAGCCAAGAACCCGAAATTCAACACTTTCGATTTCAGAGTGCTTCAATATCGTGAGTTTTTGTAAACTTAATAAAGCATAGATACTTTTCATGTTTTGAAGAGACGTGCTGTAAATAGCAATTGTGATTTCAATGCGTTGCAGAAGCTATTTTTTGAAGTTGCAAGCATGTGGGCATTGTTGTTTAAAATACACCCCAACTTAAATTACTATTGAGCCCCTTGTTTTTTCATTTTTGATTAAATTCCCCTCAGATTCTCAACAGATAAATCTATATGAAAAAAGTTTTACAAATTGCAAATGGCATCGCTTTGGTAAGCACGATAGTTCTTAATTACCTTTCCAATACTGGGGCAATGAATAATACTACCATTGGTGCGGTGTCCAAGACCATGCCATCGTTGTTTACGCCAGCAGGATATGCGTTTTCCATATGGGGCTTTATTTATGTGCTACTGTTTGGCTTTATCATTTATCAAGGAAGAAGTCTTTTTGTTAAGGTTAGAGATGATGCTTTTGTGCTCAATATTGGCTGGAGTTTTGTGATTTCCTGTGTGGCAAATTGTGCTTGGATCTATTGTTTTATTTACGGGCATATTGCAATGTCTTGTGTATTTATAGTTCTATTGTTAATCTCTCTGCTCAAAATAGTAATGGATAATGCCATGGAACTTTGGGACGCCCCCATTTCGGTAATTGCGTTTTTATGGTGGCCATTAGTCTTTTATAGCGGTTGGGTGAGCGTGGCCACTATTGCCAATGTATCGTCGTATTTGGTTAAGATTGGTTGGGATGGCTTTGGAATTTCCGAAGTAACTTGGACTATCATTATGATCAGCATTGCCCTAATAATCAATCTCGTTCTCACTTGGAAACGCAACATGCGCGAGTTTGCCTTGGTAGGCGCCTGGGCATTGGCTGCCATTGCGTATGCAAACTATGATAAACACGATTATATTGTTTATTCGGCAGCATTAGCAGCAGCGGTTTTAATCATTAGTAGTGGGATTCACGGTCAAAAAAATAAAGACACCAATCCCTTGGTGAAGTTTAAGCAGTATCAGGCAGAAAAAGCCAGCTTGAAATCCTAGTACTTTAAGTGTCGTTATTGTAGGGTGTGCTATTTGTTATAATAAGTATGGCACTTATTTTATGGCTTCGGAAAAATCTTCTGTAAAACTCTATTCAAAAGTACGTTTCATAATTTTTAATGTATCAAAGATATCTTTTAGTTGTGCTGAGATGCTGCCTTCACAAGTAAAAATACGCCACACACTAACAATTCATCCTATTTAAACTACAACTCGGTAGATCACTTTTTAAAATTTCGGGGTCTTGGGTGATCTTTGGGTCATAACCAAAACCAAGGCAATCATGATTACACTTACCAAGCTTTTTATTCTTGCAATATTAAGCCAAACTATGTTACCTGCACAAAACCAAATGGCGCCCTCGGTAACCGCATGTGTTAAAAATCTCACATCCAATCCAGGGACAGTTTACGTCGCACTTTATAATTCTGATGCTAGTTTTATGAGCAAGGGCATTCAATTGGCCCATACCGAAGTTCACCATAGATCTTGTGAAGTAGTTTTCAATGAGGATAACAAAAACGGAAAATTCGATACCTATCGCTGTTCTAATAATGCCAGCGCATTTAGGGGGCCTCCAAAATGGGAGGATGCCAAATATGAAATCACAAACCAATTTATTAAACAAACCATAACCCTTTAAGATCATGAAAAAACGCCTCCTTTTTACCGTACTTTTAATTTCCACCGTTACATTTGCCCAAACCAATTATGAAAAAGGCATGCAAAACGCTTTCGCCCTTTGGCAAGAGAACCAAACTGATGCTGCCGAAAATATGTTTGAGCGCATATCAAATGCAGAATTGGACAATTGGTTGCCCCATTATTACATTGCTCAAATTAACAGCCTCAAGAGTTGGAACGAAACCGATGCGGAAATTTTAAAGGCACAATTAGGCAAGGCGCAGCAACATTTGGATCTTGCCTTTGCGATGAGTAAGGACAATCCTGAATTACTGGTTTTGCAAGCGCAAGTATTCACGAATTGGGTTGCTTTTGATGGCATGACCTATGGGAGGAAATACAGCGGTAAGATTACCGAACTGTATCAAAAAGCGTCGCAATTGGCACCACGAAATCCTCGTGTCGTTTTGAGTTATGCCGAATGGCAGATAGGAAGCGCTAAATTTTTTGGTAAGGACACCACCCCCTATTGCAAGGATGTTAAAAAAGCCATAGAACTTTTTGCTAACTTTAAACCAGAATCGGAATTTGCGCCAAATTGGGGCAAAGGACACGCAGAAGACGTATTGAAAGGCTGCGATAATTAAGCACCAAACACATGGTAAAGGCATTTAAAAGTATCATCATCACCTTCATTATAGGTTGTATAGTTTATGCCATTGGCAAAATGATGTCTGGAGGGTTTAATTATAACTCATTAAATGCCTTTTTGGTAGACTTTACTTGTTACCAATTGTACGCTTTTGTTTTAGGCTATGCCAATACCTTCTTTTTTAATTATATGGAGCGCCTTCAATGGCAAAAGCAGGACACCATAAAACGTGTAATTCTTGGAATATTAGGCTCAACCATCATTACATTAATTTGTTTATTTTTTCTTAGGGTAGGGATTGAGGTGTATTATTTTGGAATGTCGTTAGATAAATTTCTGGCCAACGAAAGCTGGCAGGGCTATTCCTTTGGGTTGTGGATTACATTGAGCATCGTGACCGTTTTTCATGTCATCTATTTTTATAATAAGTATCAAAAAAATAAAATAAAGGAACAAAAAGTAATTGCGGGTACTGCCAGTGCAAAGTTTGATGCCTTAAAAAACCAATTAGACCCCCATTTTTTGTTCAACAGTTTAAATGTACTCACTAGTTTAATAGAAGAAAATCCTGAAAATGCCCAAAAATTCACGACAGCCTTGTCTAAAGTGTACCGCTATGTTTTGGAGCAGAAGAACAAGGATGTAATTCCGGTAGATGAAGAGCTGGATTTTGCAAGAACCTATATGACGCTTTTGAAAATGCGTTTTGAAGACAGCCTCATTTTTGAAATTCCCGATTTGGCTTCAAATCCTCAAAGCAAAGTAGTGCCATTGGCCTTGCAGCTCCTTCTGGAAAATGCTGTTAAGCATAATACGGTGACGAGCAGTAAGCCATTGCACATCAAAATTTATGAAAAAAACGATATGTTGGTGGTTGAGAACAACCTTCAGCCAAAACAAATTGTGAAGAAGAGTAGCGGGGTAGGTTTGGAGAATATTAAACAACGCTATAAATTATTAACGCATAGAACAGTAAGCATACATGAAACGACAAAGCATTTTACAGTCGCGATCCCGATGCTTTCAAAAAAGACCTCACTTATGAGAACTATAGCGCCTAAGGCAAAGTATGACGATCGCTACGTAAGAGCTCGAAAGCGCGTTGAGGAGCTCAAAGAGTTTTATTACGGGCTATTGTCGTATTGCGTGGTCAATCCGTTTTTGATATTTATTTATTATCAATACACGCCAAACAGCATCCAATGGTTTTGGTTCCCCATGTTGGGTTGGGGAATGGGTTTAGCATTTCATGCCTACAAAGTTTTTGTAAACGATGGCATGCTGGGCAAAGGTTGGGAGAAACGCCAAATCGAAAAATACATACAAGAGGAAGAAGAACAGCAATCTTGGCATTAAATACAATACATTATGAACTATTATAAAGCAGAATCAAACCCCGAGCATGGCGATGACCCTTTTGAAAAGTCGGAAGCCTACTATAGAGCACAAAAGCGGGTTAAAAGAGTGCTTGGGTTTTATTGGCACCTGGCTTCTTATGTTATTGTGAATCTCTTTCTCATCGGGTTTTTCAGTATCAAGCATGGTGATTTTTGGAACTTCGGAACATTTTCAACTGCGTTCTTTTGGGGAATTGGTTTGGCCTTCCACTTTTTGGGTGTTTTTGGTTCTTTTGGGTTTTACGGAAAAGAATGGAAATCTCGAAAAATTCGAGCCTATATGAATAAGGAGCGTTCCGTTAATTTGAGGGGCTCAGAAACGTATGATCCAAATTTGGAAGCAGAATTATTTCAAATTGCAACTAAAAAAGTAGAACGACTTAAAGGGTTTTATACTCATTTTAGTGTATATATCGTGGTGAATTTAGTCATTGTGGTTTCAAATATCAACGATCTGGAACCGGGCGAAAGCTATTTTCAATGGCACAATTTCTTTACACTGGGGTTTTGGGGCATAGGGGTATTGGCACATGCAGCTTCTATTTTTGTGCCAAGGTTTGTGTTTGGGTCTAATTGGGAAACACGCAAGATGCAGGAATTTCTAGATCGTGAAACGGAAAAACAAAGATGGGAATAAACAGGATCTGAGTCAACGGTACAAACTTAGGTAAATAACTCGATTAATAAACGAAGACAACAGTACTATAACTCGTTTTATTTTGTAAATTTGCCTGCGTTTAACAGCGCAACATGACATCTACTAAATACATTTTTGTAACCGGGGGCGTTTCCTCCTCACTTGGCAAAGGCATCATTGCTGCATCTTTGGCAAAACTGCTACAAGCACAAGGTTACAGAACCACCATTCAAAAACTTGATCCGTACATTAATGTTGATCCAGGCACGCTTAATCCGTATGAGCATGGTGAATGTTACGTGACCGATGATGGCGCTGAAACTGATTTGGATTTAGGGCATTACGAGCGCTTTTTAAATGTGGCCACCAGCCAATCCAATAACGTAACTACTGGTAGAATTTACCAAAGTGTGATCGAAAAGGAACGTCGTGGTGAATTTTTGGGCAAGACCGTTCAAGTCATTCCACATATTACAGATGAAATCAAGCAACGCATCCAAATTCTAGGAAATTCGGGAGATTACGATATTGTAATTACCGAGATTGGTGGAACCGTTGGTGATATTGAGTCCTTACCATATATTGAGGCAGTACGCCAATTAAAGTGGGATTTGGGAGAACATAATGCCATTGTGATTCACTTAACCTTGGTGCCTTATTTGTCCGCTGCAGGTGAGTTAAAGACCAAGCCTACCCAGCATAGTGTAAAAACATTGATGGAAAGTGGGGTAATGGCCGATATCTTGGTGTGTAGAACAGAACACGAATTACCGTCTGATTTGCGCGATAAATTAGCGAAATTTTGCAACGTGCGTCGGGAGGCGGTGATACAATCTATCGATGCCTCTACCATTTACGATGTGCCCAATCTCATGTTGGAGCAAGGACTCGATACCGTAGTGCTCAAGAAATTGGAACTAAAAAGTACCGAACCCGATTTAACCCATTGGAATCAATTTCTAAAACGTCATAAAAACCCGAAAGGGGAAGTCGTGATTGGCTTGATTGGGAAATATGTTGAACTTCAAGATTCTTATAAATCTATTTTGGAATCCTTTATTCACGCTGGCGCCGAAAATGAAGTCAAGGTCAAGGTACAGTCCATTCATTCAGAATATATTACTGCCAAGAACGTGGCCAAGAAATTTGGGCATCTGGATGGTGTTTTGGTAGCGCCAGGTTTTGGAGAACGGGGCATTGAAGGTAAAATTGCTGCTGTAAAATACGTGCGGGAACATAATATTCCTTTTTTAGGAATTTGTTTGGGCATGCAAATGGCAGTGATCGAATACTCCAGAAACGTTTTAGGTATCGCCGATGCAAACTCATCAGAAATGGATGAAAGTACCACCAATCCAGTCATCGATTTGATGGCGTCCCAAAAAATGGTGACCGATAAAGGGGGCACGATGCGCTTGGGGGCTTGGGAATGTGAACTTGCTAAAGACAGCATCGCTTATCAGGTTTATCAAAGCACCAACATTAAGGAGCGTCACCGCCATCGCTATGAGTTTAATAATAAATATAAGGCTCAAATTGAAAGTGCCGGCATGAAAGCTACAGGGGTAAACCCAGAAACCGGTTTGGTCGAAATTGTCGAAATACCAGAGCACAATTGGTTTGTTGGCGTACAATACCATCCAGAATACAAGAGTACCGTTGCTAGTCCACACCCTTTGTTTGTGGCCTTTGTTAAAGCAGCTTTAAATTATAAAAACACTACAAAAGGTGCCAACATGGCACAAAATTAATATTGGATAGCTTTTTGGTAAGTCCAATCTAACTAGAAAAGATCGTCGATAATTTAAAATCGATGCGATCTCAACTCAACTTTATATGGAAGAAAAAAAATTTGATATCAAGTCCATCATAGGATTTGTATTAATCTTCGGAATTTTATTGTTCATGATGTGGCGCAACCAACCCACACCTGAGGAATTAGCAGAACAAGAAAGACAGGAGCAAGTGGAAGCCAGTAAAAAGGCAAAAGCCTCTGGAACGGATGATACCACCAAAGTCACTACTGCGGAAGATTTTTCTAACCTTAATACCAAAGATTCCCTTCAGCTTGAAAATTTAAGGAATAAGTTGGGTGCTTTTGCCTATTCGTCAACACTTGCTTCTGCTTCGGGAGAAGAGACTGTGGTTGAAACCGATTTGTTGTCTGTGAAATTCAGCAATAAAGGGGGCTTTATTTCAGAAGTAAAACTGAAAAATTTTGTGGATTACGATTCCCTGCCCATCTATTTAATTAGAAACGGAAACCAATATTTCAACGTCAATTTTGGCACTCAAGATAACCGTATTCTAAACACCAAGGATCTTTATTTTGAACCAACCGTGACCAAGAATGGTGATAATACGGTGGTTTCGATGCGTTTAAAATCGTCTGGTAACCAATATTTAGAATACCGTTACGAGTTGCAACCCAACAATTATATGATGGATTTTTCCATTCAGTCTCAAGGTTTGGCCAATGTTATCAACAGCTCCCAAGACGTTAATTTAGATTGGCAACTCAAGACGCATCGCCATGACCAGAGCATCTCTTATGAAAATCGTTACACACGTTTAACCTACATGCACGAGGGCGATAAGATAAGTAAGCTCAACCAATCTGGCGAAGAGGAGGAAACCATTGAAGATGCGCGATGGTTATCTTACAGACAGCACTTTTTTAGCTCTATTTTAGTGGCAGACCAGCCTATAAAAAAAGCAAATATTTCTACTGTGAATTTGGTTGAGGATGACGAGGTAGATTCCCTTTACACTAAACAATTTGCCACAAAATTTCCCTTGGCGTTCAATAATGGTGATGCCAGCAATGATTTTCAGCTCTATTTTGGGCCAACCGATTCTAAGATCTTAAAACAGTACGATTATGATTTGGAAGAGAGTATCCCATTTGGTTGGGGTATTTTTGGCTGGATCAATAAGTCTCTTTTTATTCCCCTTTTTAGTTTTTTAAGTTCTTTTTTACCCTACGGAATTGCGATTATCGTTATGACCATTCTCATTAAATTGGTCATGTCGTTTGTACAGTACAAGCAATTTCTATCGCAAGCGAAGATGAAGGTGCTCAAGCCAGAATTGGATGCGATTAGAGAAAAGCATAAAGACAATAAAATGAAGGCGCAACAAGAAACTATGGCTTTGCAAAATAAGGCTGGTGCCAGTCCGCTCGCGGGTTGTTTACCAGGTTTGGTACAATTGCCCGTTTTTTATGCACTGTTTATGTTCTTCCCCACAGCTTTTGTTTTACGTCAAAAAAGCTTCCTTTGGGCAGATGATTTATCGTCTTATGACGTTATTGCACATTTACCGTTCACAATTCCATTCTATGGTAACCACGTGAGTTTGTTCCCTATTTTAGCTGCCATTGCGATTTTCTTTTACATGAAAATGACGACTGGCCAGCAAATGGCATCACAGCCTACACAAGAAGGGATGCCAGACATGTCTAAAATCATGAAGTATATGATTTACTTCTCACCAGTTATGATGTTGGTGTTCTTTAATAAATATGCATCTGGTTTGAGTTTGTACTATTTTGTATCTAACATGATTAGTATTGGGATCATGCTCGTGATTAAAAATTACATTTTGGATGAAGATAAAATTCATGCGCAAATTCAGGTGAACAAGAAGAAACCTAAGAAGCAAAATAAGTTCCAAAAGAAAATGGCCGAAATGATGGAGCAGGCAGAACAGCAAAAACAATCGCAGAATAAGAAACGTAAATAACCATACTCTTATTACTGTAAAATAAAGCTGCCTCTAGAAAATACAATTCTA